>Ga0209930_1000650_pt1 | contig 73855 bp, 82 predicted proteins | sample ThiBiot_500_biof_2_FD_183948 | JGI IMG/M metagenome (GOLD analysis project Ga0209930, IMG submission 183948) | Wastewater bioreactor microbial communities from Cape Town, South Africa - Thiocy_cont_500_biof (SPAdes) | ecosystem: Engineered > Bioreactor > Thiocyanate-remediating >...
GTGACTAGTAGTTAGTTGATTTCTATAGACAAAGCATTGATTTATTATCGCAGATCGATAGAGATATCATCAAATTCAAGTTTTATTTTCACGAATATACAAAAGAGAAATGATTATTATTCACTACAACAGCTTTTTCGAGATTTTTTATCGTCGTCTTTGTTTTTAACTGGATCTGCTAGTCTGACGATATTACGTTCAATTGGTCTGATTGAATCTCTGCTTTTCAGAATTTCATCGATCAGAGATCGAATTGATGTTACAATGTTAATATTTTCTTTGGGCGATGTTTCGAACCATTTAAAAAAGCCTTTCTCACGACAAAAAGCATTCATTTTATCAGGATAATTAACTAAACCATCTCGAGGTAAATCACACTAAAAAGAAAAAAAAATTATTGAAAATCTTGTTCTTTTTAAAATTTTCTTTCGACGTACTTTATTTGCCAAGAGAAGACAAGGAAGATTACCACCATCGGGTAATTGAACTTTACTATCGAGATCTGCTTTCCATTTCAAAGCAGCATCGAGCGTTGATGCACGATTGACATCAAAGACAACAATACAACCAACTGCATCTTTATAATAAACACGAGTCATATTAGTAAATCGTTCTTGTCCACCGATATCCTACATAGAGAAAATTCGATTTTTCGAAAAATTAAAAGACTTTTCTTTTTACCCAAAGTTGAACACGAGCAACAGTATTTTCATCGATTTGAATTATTTTCAGCGCAAAATCAACGCCAATCTAAATTAAAAATCAATCATAATCCAAGTAATTCGATATTTATTAGTCAAAACTTACAGTTGATCTATAATGCGGTGAGAAATAATTTCGAACATAACGTTGAACAAGAGCTGTTTTACCCGTTGCAAGTTCTCCAATAACTAAAATTTTTAACTGATAATCACGTTTTTGATCTTCATTATAAACCGATTGTGATGCCTAATAAAATACAAAAATGTTATCTTTTTTTGTTATTTCGAAAAAACGCAAAACAAACCATTTTTTGTGACATGTAGAATAGAAACTAAATGCAAAACGACTACATATTTATAGGTCTAAGTATTCACGACATTTATGACGTTTATGACATATCACACATAATTTGTAACAGAACAAACGAAATCCATGACACACTGTGAATTATCAGTAGACAGCCACCTGGTGGATTCTTTCTTCATCTTGAGTCATTATTTCAGTGTGATAAAAAGAAAACGTGATTTTTCAAAATATATTCTATGACTCATTTTGATTCTGTTGAACTAAACCGTTCATAAAGAAGAAATCTAATTCGTGCAATGGTGACTAGTAGTTAGTTGTTTTCTTCTTTCGTTTCTATATACGTAAAGTATTGTGTCCACATGGTCTCGAACGCGAAGAACAAAGAAGAAAAGAAAATTCATTTCGTCATTTGAATGAACATTATGAATCGACAATATCAAATAAATTCATCTGTTGATTTTGCTTTGTCTCAATCGTTTTCTCGTCGACAGATCGTAAAAATTTTGTCGAAAATCCAGTTTGACTTCGAAACATAATATTTCGATCGTTTAGACGATGATAAATTCGTATCAAGACTCGTCAATTTCTCCTCAAACAACGACAAATCTATCGAATCCACGTTGTCGTCATTGTGGCAAATTCTATTGTCAAATAGATTTTATATTTTCCTGGATTTCACGTTACCAAAATTCGGACGATAAACATATTCAACAGATAATCTCAAAGTATTTCATTTCATAAATTTTGTTTTTCAAAAGTGTATTTCCGTTTGAAAGATGTTTGCCGAAAGGTGAAGCGCAGAATGTTTGCGAAAAACGTTTAGTTGATTGGTACAATTCAACAAAAATGAAACAAGAACCTCCATCGAAATGGTCTACCGATTATTTTCTTTGTCAATCGATTGTTTACTGTCGAGATGAATCTTTGAATTTAACTCGTTTATCAACAATCTATCCGAGTCAAACATTCCAAACACAAAATCGAGCAGGTTTATATCAATTGTGTTCGAACGGTCGTTACATAATCGCTGACGATTGGTGTCAAAACTATAAAGGTTATCGTTTAGCTGAGTTCGTGCGTTGTCTTACGATTTACAATCAATACGAAGAACAATGTCTTCTCATGCTGCCCGAATTGCATCGAACGACACAAACGGATTTCATTCAAAGTATGACCTGGCACGAGCATTTGCAACTCTTTCTTTTTATTACGTAAATTGAACAGAAAAAAACTAGTCGATATTTTCATTTTAAAATTTGCTTTTGTTGTTGTTTTAATAAAAGATCGAATCGTGTTTATCAATGTGAACCCGAAGGCGGTCGAATCAATCCAATAAACGAATACGAACTTCCATCGTGTCGACATAGTCTCGCGCAAATCACCTGCGATCAACAATCGTTCGTGTTTCTCGCGTATGAAAATCCATCGGTGAGCGTTGATCTTTGGTTAATCTCGTCGATGGCAACATGGTCTCTCCTAAAACGTTGGACATCGGATCAAATCTTTTCTTCATCGACAAATCTCAACGAAAGTTCATTGAATATCTGCGGCATCGCTTCAATGCGTTATGCCAATTCGAAACTGCATATTTTAGCTCGACATGAACGTCATTGGTGTGTTCATTTGTTTGCCATTGTTGTCAATGAGAAATGTCAAGAATTGATTGCTCAACGACGAATTGACATCGATTTAACACTTCTACGTTTTGCTGGAGAAAATTTTCAAATGGAAATTTTGCCTGATGAACAAGGTTGGTTGTTCGCGATTCGACGATCGTATCTTATTCATTTACATTTCAATGGAAAAGATGCGGAGAAAATCTTTTTACCGACAGTAAAACGTTGTGCAGACTCGATTTATAATGTTTGTATCATGGATGAGAGAGGCAAACGACGAGAAAATGGAAAACATTTAGTTGTACGTGATGTCAATTCAATTCGATTCTATAAACTTTAAATTTGTCATTTTCGAAAATTGAATCTATTTGTTTGTGTTACTGTTGTTTTCTTTGAATTTATTTTTGAGCACTTTATTATTATTTTTTTTGGATTTTTTGTTATTTGTGAAAAAAGAAAATCTACAAATGAAGAACTTTTCTATACAAAACAAACGTGAATAACATGCAACGTTTCCTTAAAATTTTCAAGCAGCAAAACATCGAGATCAATAGAAAAATAATTGGCAAATAGTTGTTTCGTTGAATTGGTTCAGTTTTTCTATGATTGAGATGAATTGTAACTGAGGATTTCATTTCTCGTCGTATTTCATAAGTTAAATCGAGTGTTAAAAATTTTGATACCTTTCGAAGTTTGTTAACAGTTAATTTGTCGGAAGTATTCGATAGTAAACGAAGGATATCAGCTTTCGTTTTTTCTAAGGTTCTTTCGATTTCGATATGATTCGAACTTTTATTTTGTACGACTGGTTTTATTGGACCTAGAAAAAATATCATAAAAAATCTGGATTATTTGAGATTTAATTACGTTCAGGTATTCGATATGCATTGTTAGCGAGTTTATTTGCTAGGGAAATTAGTTTGAAAGCATCGGTTTTGTTTTGATATTTGTCGACAAGATGAAGAGCATATTGACGGATGAGATAACGATCTTCTGATGAGAAGTCAACTTTCGATATTTCGAAATTGAAAAGCCATTTTTGCAAATCTTTTGCAATGGTTTCCATATTAGAATCATTTTCACTCAAGATTTTCAAATCATTAACATTGATATGCAATTTACTTTTGAAAATTTCATTTTCTAATCTGTCTTTAAAATAAAAAAATCGAATAGATATATTCAATGAAAATATTACCTTGTTCGCCAGGTTCTTCGTTCTATTGTTTTTTTAACTGGATGCCAGAAATTATTCGGTCGTTGAATTATATGATTCCATAAATACCGACCTGAAGGTTGAAGAGTACTCAGTTCCGAAGGTAATACTATCGTCAGATTTAATTGCAAAGCTAATGTTAGAAAGAAATATTCATGAAATAAAGAAACACCACGCCAATGAACTTCACGGGCGATAGATTGAAGCATTCGTCGACTTAATCCAACAACATTCACCATTGTATGAGACCATGGTGGAATAAAATTGCCAAAAGCCATGTACCATAACCAATATGATGTTTTTCCTAGTAGATTCAGTTGACTATCACGAACAACAAGATCGTTCGTTCTTGAATAAAGTCGATGAATTGAACGAAATGCGTTGACACTCGGAATAAAAACATCATCTTCAATAAGCCACACAAACGAATATGTTTTGTTGAATACACAAAAATGAAGAAGAGCTTTATCCCAAGCTGTGACATAATGTCGATCGTCTCCTAAACGCGTCGTTTGACTGTAACCATATGAAATACATTCGTCTGTTGTTATATTCACAATTTGAATATTCGATAAATTTTTCACTGAAGAATCATCGAAATTGTGTTTATCTATTACAACATAAATATCGACGTTATCTTGTTTCAGATTTTTTCCTAATTCTTCAGCAAAATCAAACGTTTCGAAATCTGCCTTTTTAGTTAAAAAACAGAGAGCAGATACGAAACCATGCACTGAATTTCTCCGATAAAACCATATTAATAAGAACAATATCCAACAAATTGGCTTATTCATCTGTTGAGTTTGAGTTCTCAGTCAGAACGAGAAAAAGTATGTAATGTAAGAAGTTAAATTTGTAGAGCTTCTCTTTTGAAAATTCACTTTTATTATTTCTTTCAACAACAATTGTAACTTTACAAAAAAAAACAACTTTCTTTTTTTGTTGATTCTATTTTTGATACAAATGAGAACATGAGTTTTCTGAAATATACTCTCGAATATTTCATCATATGGAAACAAATTATATTTGTTCTACTTTAATAAAAAAAACTTCATTTCAAAAGAAACATTCATCATGTCTCTAAAACATCGACTTCAATCGTTATATAAAACTGCTCATAAAACATTTGATACACTCAATCTATTCGATTCGAAATCATCCAATATCACAATCGTTCATCGTGAAAAATTAACAACTCGTCTTTTTCTTTTTCTATTCCTCGTATTGATTATCATTCTACTGATATACACATCTTTTCGTGTACAAGTCAAAAGTGAAACTATTGAAGCACCAACACAATCGGTCTACGAAAATCTGCGAAAGAAATATGCAGATACTTTAGAATGTCTCTGTGAAAAAATTTCGATTCCCTATGGCAAATTTGTTAACATTACTCCGTCGTTTCATCAAGTTTGTTCAAGTGATTTTGTGAAACAAAATTGGATTGATTTTACATTCGAAATCGATCGAACATCGATTTGGCCAATTGATATCCGACAAACTTTAAGTTCTCTTTGGCGATTAATCGCGACACTTTGTCAAACGTCAATCAACACGACAAATAATGCACTCGATCAATTTACTGATTCGCCATTAACAAGTTTAATGATCCTGCCCGAAGAATTATTAAAAGCAAAAATGGAAGCAAATCTCGAAGATCTACGACAAATTTCATCAGCAACTCTCACACGACCATTAACATTTATTCAACGAATCATCCAAGCAAATGAATTTATTACTGCTGTATCAACGAATTACATTGCTGTCACAGAAGCATTCGGTCTTAATGATATTTATGGTTCGATCGATGATATATCATTTTATATCGGCATATTCGGAATACGATATCGAGTCAATGAAACAACAACAACAGATTGTACTTGTAAAACAAACGGATCATGTCCAATACCTGCTAAACTTTATTTATATCGTCAAACAGAACAATATGGAATTTATGATTTAACAAAAATCAAAGCTAATGAAACAATTAACGGCATTATTATCGATTGTTTTCCATTGAAAATGACACTTGCATCATCATTGGAATGTTTTTATAATAAATCTTGTGTTGATCTTATTCTTTCTGCATATGACAAATCAATCAATATTTCAATTCTTAATTCAACTAAATCAAGTCGATTTCCTCTGACAACAACAATCGAATCCATTGTCAATGAACTTTTCCTTGAACAACTGGATATTCAATTATTTTTTGATAAATATTATCTTGAATGTTCACCTATCTATTGTCATTATATATATTCATCACGATTTGATTGGATTTATGTTATCTCGACTCTTCTTGCTCTCTTTGGAGGATTAAATACAGCATTACGTTTAATAACTCCGTTTATAGTTCAACTTTATTTTATGTTAAAATATCGACAACCTGCACAAACTCGAACAGAACGTAGGATTTGTTTGCTTATTTAAATAAAATTTCTTCTTATTATTATTCTAGGACACTCAATTCGAGTACATCTATTAAATTTTATTCAGAAAATCAAAAGAAGTATACTTGAATTAAATATATTTTCCAAACAATCTCAAGATGTAAATCGTATTCAACACGGTCGAAATGCAACTCGATTATATATTATATTTTTAACAATTTCTTTGACAATTTTAATTATTTACACTTCAGTATCAACTCAAATAGTTACGTACACCACTGAATATCCGACAGAAAAAGAATACGAATATTTATTTGAAGAATATAATCAAACACTTCAATGTCCATGTTCGACAGTTACAATTCCCTACGAAGAATTTCTTGAAATCACTCCGGTTTATCATCAAATATGTACAAGTGATTTCGTTCAACCGTGGTTCTACAAAAATTTGTTTGTTCGTAATCAAACTGAAACTGTGGTGGATTTTATTGCATCAGTTTCAACGTATTTTCAAGCTTTAGCAATGCTATGTGAAGCAGCTAGTTTAACTTTAATTGATGCAATACATCAATTTTCTTCAACTATTTTCATAAATCCTCAAATTTTACCGTCGAATCTGTTCTATTTACAGATCAATGCATCGGTTACAACATTTCGTCAACTAACTCAAGCGGATTTTCTTCGAACAATGTCATTAATCGATGCAGTTCTTCAAGCAAATCAATATATTAGTAGTACATTGAGAAATTCAATTTTACGACGAGATTATTTTCCTGAATATGAACAATCTGATTTGGGTCCAATAAGAATAAGTACATCGAGTATGGGAGCTATAGAAGAAAATGATGATCTTTGCTTTTGTTCTTTGAACTCGACCTGCAATATATATAATCGTGTAACCATACTTGGAGTAACATACGATATGTATTCGGAACTTCCAGGCATTCGTGCCGATTGTTCTGTTGTTAATTCTGTTTTACGATCTTCATTAACATGTTGGTATAATAATAGTTGTCTTCAAAAATTTCAAACAATTATTCAACAAGCAGGAATCTCCAATATGCCACATACAAATCCACTGAATCCTAATCTGTTGACATTATTTCCATTGAATACTCCGACACAAACTATATTTAATCAAATTATGCTCGAACAATGGAATATTTTAATTTCCTATGAAAAATTCTATAAAAAATGTCGTCCAATATCTTGTACGTATACTCATCAAAGAAGAAGTGATACGATCTATATAATTACAACAGTTATTGGTCTTTTTGGTGGACTTAATATTGTTTTTCGAGTGATTAGTCCTCTCATTGTTAGTCTTGTTCTTCGTTGTATTCGTAGAAAATCGAATTCATTACAAAACTCAACAATCATTCGTAGGCGATCGAATTTAATCCTTTTGTTTTTATTAAAAATCTGTTGTTATTTTTTTCAGAAACTCCTCGTATTCCTCGTTTGAATTTATTCGATCGAGCTCGAACGAAACTTTCTACATTGAATTTGTTCGATAGTGAATCCAAGAACGAAACTACAATAAAATATGAACGAATGTCAACACGAGTTTATATTCCATTGCTATATATTTGTTTATATTTTATAATTATTTTTATCTGTTCATCCAAAGAAACATTAACTATTCAAGTTGCAAAACCATCTCAAACCGATTACGAACAATTATTGTCAAGTTATTCGACAACACTTCAATGTCCAAATGAACAAATATCCGTTTCCTATAAAGAATTTGTTCATATTCAAACAAGTTTTCATCAAGTATGCTCAAGTGATTTTGTAACATATATTTGGCAAATATGTTTATATACTGATGGAGATTATTTTTATCGAGAGAGAGCTGATATTCGTCAACGTGGTGCATCGTATTTTGTTTTTCTTCAGCTTTTATGTGAACTTTCACAAACAACACTAAATAATGCCAATGAGAAATTTCTTAGTGATACTTTTATTAGTGGTCAAATGATATCCGAAGATGATTTTCGTTCGCAAATTGAAACAACTTTCAATCGATTTAAAACGGTTACTTCGGACAAATTTTCAATTATTTTAAAATTAATTTCTGAAATCACCGAAGGAAATGCGCTTGTTTCGAGTTATTCTTTGAACTGGTTTTGGGCATTGAAAAATAGTTCAATTCCAACGATTCCTACTCAAGCTGTTCAAATGCCGAATGGATGTTCATGTGGAACGAGATCGGATTGTCTGCAAACCGGAGGATTTTATTATCCATTTTCTGATGTTTTACAAGTTTCAATACCTGGATGGAATATTGCTTGTTCATCGGTGGAAACATTGTTACAATCAACATTCGAATGTTTTTATAATCAAACATGTGTTGATTTCATTTTGTCGGATTTACTTCAAGAATATTTCGATGATTTTCATTCATTTGTTAATATATCAGCGATGAATTCAACAGTTGACAGTCGATTTCAAATCAATACAACAATTCAAGAAATAGTCAATGCAAATTTCATTGAACAATGGAATATTGATGTATCTTATGCGTTGTACTATAATCATTCTGTTATTAGTTATTGTTCATATACAATTATCAAATCGAACAGTTTTATTTATATGTTAACCAAAATTATTGGACTTTATGGTGGACTAACAGTTACTTTACGTTTTCTTGTTCCTTATCTAATCAAGTTAAGTGTCAAAATTAAAAATTATTTCAATAGAAAAACGGCAACTGTTGTATGTGAATAGGACATTTTATTGCAGAGAAAATATAAAAATATATTTCATTTCATTTATGATTGCTTTGTCTCTTCAATTTGTTTGACAGTTTCGTTTAATTTCGGATCATTGCCAGCTGGTCGACGCATTTGAAAAAGACGATCAACTTCTGCATAATCCCCGAGATAACCACATCGAGCAATGGGATTTGCAGCAGCTGTATCAAATAGACCTTGAGCTGTAATAAACTTTCGTTGAATATGTACACCAATAACTTGACCTAAGACTAGATAAGTTTTCGTGGGATTTCCATCGATATCATGTAAATGTGTCACAGAAATAAGACGACATTCAAACGATGCTGGTCTATTCACAATTAAGAATCAATTATTGTACTGTTTTTCTTTTGTCTAAATAACTTACGAATCTCGAACACGTGGTGCTTTGACTAATCGACAAGGTGCAGGTTCTAATCCCGCTAAAGTCATTTCATTAATTCCATACGGAGCAACAAATGATGTTGTATTCATTTGTTCAGCTAATTGACGTGTTGCTAAATTGAATACGAATTCGTTGGTTTGTTCAACATTTGTAACTGTATCTTTGTAACCAGACGATGAAAATCCAACGATATGAGGAGATTCACTGAATGCATTGAAGAACGAATATGGAGCGAGATTAACACGACCATCGGCAGATTGTGTTGAGATCCAACCGATTGGACGAGGAGCTACGATGGCTTTGAATGGATCATGTGAAAGACCATGACCGGATTTCATTTCATAAAAATGTACGTCACTCATTATTCAATCTAATACATCGATTTACAATGCATTTTTATATCGAAAGAAACTGCTTTGTCATAGAGAAAGAAGCAGAAAAAAAAATGTTACCATTATTCTTTATCATTTTCCTCTCTTTCTCTCTCTGTGCGTGTATTTATTGATAAAAACGATCGAGGTATATTTCGACTTGAATTTGATTTGACCGTTGTCATAAATCATTGCTCACAAGGTACATTTGACTATCAAAGAAAAAGAACGAACATCGAAATAAGTACAGTTGCTTTCAACTAAAGATTTGTATTGTTGTAGGTCAGCACCTCTTCTTATTTGTCTCATCTTGATGTACTACGACGTGCGAAGAAATCAATTCCTGCCATTTCACAAATATTACATCGACGTATGAAGACGTACGTTCATTTATTCGTTTTTTTTCCAATCGAAACATTGTCCGTGTTTTTTCTTTTTCAGTTAATATATTTCTAAGCCGCTAAAATGTTATTATCCTATTGAATTTGCAAAAAAGATTTCTACGGGTATTGATTTTGTTTCTTTTTTTCATAAATTTTCAATCGAAGAAAGTAATTCTCTATCAATTAGACATCGAATTTTTGTCTTTCGCCAACAAATTCAAACCTTGGTTTCCAGCGACCATTGATATTATCGTTAAGATGGATTTTTTCATTGTTAATCACAAACCAGCCGATTTGAAACAGTGAAAATCTGTTCAAGAAAGTTTTAAAAATCAATTAGCTTTTTTTTTGCCTTCATTTAACATCAATGGATTATATTCAATCAACAAAATAAAATTCATTAAAAAGAAAAAAAAAGAAAGATTTTTATTAAAAACGAGGCGGATTTGACACTACTTCTTCGTAGGGAGGAGGTGGTTCTTCATGAATAAACGGATACGAACAAGACGATATCGTCGGTTGAACAAAAACATTGACATTTTGCCGTGATCTCACAAAACGACGTCGTTGTTGTTGTTGACATTTATGTATACAACAAGTTAAACAAGATATAAAACTACAAAGTAAAGCAACGACACTAATTGCAATGACAGTTGGTGAAAAAATAGTCCCATTATTGAAACATTCGCCACTAAAACTTCCGCATTTTTCATTATCTATGTCAACAATAAAATCGAATTGAAATCATTTTTAAAAAAACGTTTTCTCTTACAACTGCAACACCATTCATCGTTTCCACTCCGACACGATTCTAAAAATCGTCAAATGAAATATCAAAATACATCTTCACATTGAACAACCTACGGTCATAAGATTCACAAGTTTTAACTCGATCGATCAGACTGAACAATAGAGATATACATACGAAATCGAGCATTGATAAACAACACGCACGAAAACCAAAATCTTTTCTTTTTCTCAATAGAGAATATTCGTATATCATCGTTGTCTTATCTTTTCATTGCTTAGTTAGATAACAAATAGAACTTTTCCATATGAAATTTATTTATTTGACAACAGTTTTTATTTATTTAAAATAAAATAGTTTGAATAATAGAATTTAGCTCGTTGTAAAATCCGTTCGATCGATTGACGAGAGAGATTTTTCGATCTCGATGAAGATGATTTCGATGAGAAAAAATATCGATGCAGATCTTCTTCATTCGAAAACGAAAGAATCTTTTCACGATCTTCTTCAAGAATCGAAATACAAAGACAAATCGTAAACAACGATCGATGACAGATCTTCGATTTGAAATCAAAATTCAACGAATAAATCCAAATCAATTCAAGAATTCGAAGAATTTGATCGAACGAATAAAATTCTCGTTTACAATCGAGTAATAACCAACGGTAAACAAATAAATAACTTTCACTATTACTCAACAAATCAATTGTCTTCCAAAGTTGATAATCAATCGATTGAAATAAGAAATTAAATAAATTAAAACGATGATTCATTTCGATTTGATCGTGATCAAATATCGAATTCATATAACGTGTCATCAATGAACAGTAAGCAAAGTAACTCAACGATTCGTTTTCAAATACGTAAACTATCGGAGTTAACATATCAGTCATGCCTTGACTATATTCGGGATTTGGATGATAGACAATATATGTCATCATTATATTAAAAATTGATTGTTTATTTTCTAAAAAAAACTCAATTTTTATATTCGAAGAAAATCGAAAAATAAGAAATTTTACTTTTAATTGATTTGACATGTCGATCTGTACGATGAACATCCTTAAGAATTGTATCAGCTAATTTCAGATAAAATGAATCACCACGAGACACTCGTTCTTGCCAAACTCGTTTTAATCTATAAATTCAAATCATTTTTTTGATGAGAATTTGCAAACTTCGAATTTACTTTTCATAACGAATTTTTGCTCGATTTTCAAAGATTTTCTTTTCTTTTGAAGTCATTGATGGTGAATAAATATTCAAAAGATAAGGCCATGTTAATTGACGAGTTTTGCGAGATTGTTTTCTATTACAAATATGTTCATGTAAACGATCGATATCAATAAGAGAACCATCACGATTCAACAAACGTTTCTTTCTTTGATATCCAATACAACTTTTTAATAAATCTAAATTTATGTTTTCAAATCAAATCTTTAGAATATTGAATTGATTTTCGTTTACCTTTGACATTTTCCCAGATTTGTCTCCGTTGAATCTTAGATTGAGTTTCGACATTTTTTTGTGTTCGAATTTGTTCACGTGAAATTAATTCTAAATGCATTTTCTCTCAGTTCTGCTGATTCGAATGAATTTATATAGCTAAGAGATCATCAATCAGTTGTTTACACTCTCTTTCATCTTTTCATGGAAATAAGTAAGATGATTATTAACCCATAATCAGTTTCTTTTCTTTTTGATTGTTCACATAAACGCAAAAGTCGAATATCTCTATTAACTAAGATTATTGTTGAAAAGCGAATTTGATTTTTAAATGATAGCAGCATATTATTGTTTTTATTGGCTTATAAAAAGAAACAAAGAAATCATTGTAGAATATCATAAATGATTAAAAAAAACAAGTGTTGAGAAGATTGAGTCGTTAAAGTGGAATGTACACACAAAACAAGCGAGAAAAAAGAAACACATGCATTTATAGATTGGTCATTTTATCTGATACTTCATATTAGGCTTGATTATTCTATATACAAGCATCCACTTTCATACACACACAAAGATTGACGAGCATTTAAACAAGAACAAAAAAAAAGAGATTCATTCGTCGCAATACTTTCAATTGCACAACAAACGGATACATGATGATTACAATATAAAGAGAATGATAGAAGAAGAAGAACGAAAAAGGAAGATTATAATAATGTGCAATAGAGTTATTTGAGAGAAAAATCACTAAACTCGAATTAAAATACTGATATTCAGAATTAAACTTCGGTTGGCTCTTGATAAGCATATGGATTTGATGCGGCAGGAGGACTTGAAAGTTGATTATACGATGGCGGAACTTCATCACGAGACATTCCAGCAAGTTGATGAACAACCATTCGCTGAGGTGGCGGAGGAGTTCTCGATCGACGTGATGATGATGATTGGGGTTGTTGTTGTTGTTGTTGTTGTTGTCGATATTCTCCTTGTTTACGACCTGTTGATGATGACGAAGGACCTGGTTCCTATAGAACAGAAAAAAAAACAATCAAATAAATCGAAATGTCATTTAAAACAATCTGAATAGATTATTATTATAAAGCAATAAAATGAAGCGGGGTCAAACAAAATGTAGGTGTTTCTCTCTCTTTTTGCTAGTTGAGCAAGAGCATAATGGATTACAAATGAGACAAACAAATACGAGTAACACTTGACACCACTTATTAACAATAAATAAATCAAACTTACCACACGGAATGTGAATTTTTTCTGTAGAAGCTGAAAGAAAATCGAATGAAAGCACGAGAAATCTCAACGAATACTTACAGGTGAACCTTCGTTTGTATTTTGAAATTGTCGTTGAATTTGTTCATCATCTTCCGACGAAACATCTTGATCAAACTGTCCGGTCTGTTGAGCCGCTCTCAAATGCGCTGGATTATGATAATGATGATGTTGATAATCGTTTTTCGATTGCGGTGATTTCGGTGATGCTGATCGTTCATCACGTTTCGGAAGAAGCGGTGCAGGCACATCGTTCGAACGTTTTTTTGTTGGTAATTGTATTGCAGATTGTTGATTTGATCGTAATGAATGAAGTGATTCGGTTAACGATTTACGAGAACCGAATGGCGTTGTTCGAGATCGAGTTGATGGCAATGGAACTGCATTTAAATTCGGATCATCTTCATCGAGATCGTCTCCGTTCGGCGAATACGAACGTTGCGGTGGCAACGGACGAAATCCTGGCAATGAACTTGCTTGAGGATACGTCACGGGAACCGTTATCGGAACTTGACGATACGATGAATGCGTACTGATTATTGGCGAATTACGTGTTGGTATTGGCGGTGGTAATGGTGGAGGTTGATTATTAGTTTCGGTTGATTCAACTAAATGCGATGTTGACGATGTATCACCACGTAAAATATCTTTTTTATATCGAGAATTATCACCATTGAAATTACCACGATTACCCCATTGAGTTTTACCTCCGCGTCTAAAAACACATTTTTTTTTCGACAATCTTCTCAAATTGATTTTTTTTCACTTACTCATTCGCTATTTTTTCCACTAAAATAATTCAAACAAATAATTAGATTTTTGAATTTCAATTATACGAAGTAAACTCACTGCTCGGCGTTCGACTTTGTACCGATTTCGCTTTTCGACGTTTGAGAAAAATCAGTGCAGCAACAATAATCGCAACAAGAAGCGCAAGTAGAATAGCACCAACTACCAAACCAATTATCAACGGAACTTTATACGATTCTATTCAATAAATTAAATTCAAATTGATTGATTCGATTTGAATAACTTACTTCCTTGTTGACCATCGCTATTTAAACTTTTGTGTCCATTTGCTGAGGCTAAATCAAAGAAGAAACAATATGATCATGGATTTATTTATTTATCTGTTCGATTTCTCAACGCAAACTTACGCATAACATTAATAACAAAATGTTGTTTGACGGTTTTGCCTCGTGATTGTGCTTGACATTGCATTGAATGTTGTCCTGGATTTTGATAAATTCTTTGCAATTGTCGTTCATGTCCAAAAACACTCATGCCCGCTGTCGGCATATTCATCTGTGGTTGTAAAGGATATTGATTTCCATATGGATTTTGATGACCATAATAATTCATCATGTTATTCGTTGAATGGTTATTAGTTTGACTAAGATCATACCAAACATAGGACGGATAAGGATTTGCTTCGATTTGACAATCCATGGAAATCGGTCGTAATGCTTCGCCTTGTAAAGTAACTGTTGGTATTGCACCTGCTTCTAAATCAGGACCATATTCGATATCAATCGGTGTATCTCGAATGAGAAAAACATCGATATTATTCGTTGATTCGACTTGACAACGAATAGTTCCATTGTGATCAGCACGTGTTAATGGACGTTGACTAATAATTGTTCGTGTAACAATATGTTCATTGACTGTGTCATTATAGAATTTATTGTTCGGCAATGTTGATGATGGTGTTCGAGTTGAAATAAACAAATCTAATCGTGGCAAATGTTCAACAACTGAATTAGATGATCCAACGCGATTTAAATTATTATTATTTGCTGAGAATGATGCTGAGGGTGGTTGAGGTAATTTAAATGTTGAACGAATAATTGATACTGAACATGAAACACGTGACGAACTATTGTTATCTTCACTGACATGAGCATTTTCGATTTTTAATGATGAAATATCAATAGCACTGAGAATATTCACAAATGTTTGCCAATTTGTATCGACAGCTGAATAATAACCAACAGTTGTTGGATCAAGTGAATGAATTGTTAAACGATTATGTCGTTCATCGTAACTAAATTTCGATTTATTTGAAAAGCCAACATTATTGATATATAATGAATAACCATTTAAACCGATATAGGTTACTTTTGTTGATGGTGGAGCAACAGAAAATGTAAATGATTCAGATAAATTACCAACTAAATAGTTTTCACTTGGTCCAGAAGGATTTTGACCAATTGGTTGATCATTTGATGGTTGTTGAAATTGATTGACAAGTGGCGGAACTTGATAACCTTGGCCTGATTGCATTGGATAACCACTACCACCACCCATATTTCCTTGATAATACTGTTGTTGATGGCCAAACATTCCATTTTGTTGAGGATTCATTTGATACTGTTGTTCATTGATTTGACCTTGTTGAGGATTTATTGGCATTTGTTGCTGTTGATTCATCTGTGGCTGTTGTTGTTGTTGTTGTTGTTGTTGATTCATTTGAATCTGTTGTTGGTTTATTTGAGGTTGTTGTTGTTGTTGATTCATCTGTGGCTGTTGTTGTTGTTGTTGATTCATTTGAATCTGTTGTTGGTTTATTTGAGGTTGTTGTTGTTGTTGATTCATCTGTGGTTGTTGTTGTTGCTGATTCATTTGAGGTTGCTGTTGTTGTTGTTGTTGTTGTTCTTGAATAGGAAGCTGTTGTTGATGCATAGGAAGTTGCTGTTGATACATTTCATTACCAACAGGTGGGCCATATTGACCGGGATGCGGAAATTGCATTTGACCCATTAACAAATATGGCAAGATCATAAGGCAGACTAAAACAAGTCAATATCTTTGTTTTTTTTTCGACATTGAAAATGAAATTGAATTAATTACCAAAAAATTGTTTGAAATCCATTTGAATTTGAAAAACAATGGAAGGCAACGATCACATAGAAATTCGCATGGACGGAAAATCAAGGCTAACAACTAGGTTGTAAACAAAAACAAAAATCTAGAAGAAACAGAAAATAACCTGTCATTAAGAAGAATACTCGAAGCAAAAAACATCGTTCCGCTTAAAATTTATTTGTTTGTTAGTATTATTTTCTCACCAAATAGAAAAAAAAGAAGAAGAAGAAGAAGAGGAAAAGAAAGAGCCAAGAAAAAGGACGAAGAAGAAGAAGAAAAAATAACCAACAACATCAACAAGAAGTACGACAAGAAAAAGAAAGAAAGAAAAGGTTTTGTATATGTGTGCAACAAACATAGACAATGTTGGATTTTCACTGTTTTCTCTTTTCGAATATATATATAGAAGATATATATAAATATATACAGAAATAAATGTTGAGGGTCGAAAAAGATACAAGAACGAATAGCTTTGTGTTGTCAGATCTCAAACCACCGACTTCGAAAAAAGAAAAGAAAAAAAGGCAAAGGATATGACTAGAAATTGAGATAAATAGACAAACAGGAAAAACAAACAGAAGGAAAAGAGAGAGAGAGAGATGTTGAGATGAATAGGTTGGTTTGAATATTGTTGAAATAAATATTTTATTGATTAAGATTTGCTGACGACGACGATGTTGTTGAACCGGCGGTTGATTGAGAATTCGGTGGATGTGTTGTTGTTGTTGTTGGCACATTGCCATTTGGCATCAATAGTTTGCCGATTTTCTTCGATGAATGAAGAGTTAATGTTGATTTATTCAAAGCATCGTTTAATGCCATTCGCCATTCATGAAACGACACAATGTCCTACAATTGACAGGTTACAAATCAAAAGTCAAATATTTTCAATTTTCGAAAAAGAGAAGAGAAGAAGAAGAAAAAAACAAAACGAGACAAATCAAAGTTAAGAAGAGAAAATGAAAAAAGAGTTCGATGACAATAAAAGCCAAAACAACAAAAGAAAGAGAAAACAAACGAGTTTATTCTTGAAGAGCCGATGCAGATAAATTCGGTTTCTTCATCAATCCAAGATTCGCATTTGTTGTCATTTGATTATGATGATTGACATTCGACGTTTGCTGATTCGAATTCAAATTCGACGATGTTGAACTGCTCACATCAGCTCCGTAGATTTTCGACGCTTTTTCGCTGACAGTTAAATGCTGTTGCGATGCAACAAGCGTGTCATACAAAGCTTTTTTCCATTCAATCCATGAGACTTCATCCTAGTCGACAGATTTAACATGTTTTCTTTTCTCAAAAAAAAAACACAAAAAACAACGATTCGACACGAGAACAATCATGGTAAACATTGACAACAAATGAACGACGAGAAGAAGACGAAAGCACGAGATTTGTTCTTGTTTGTTTTACCTGTGGGGAAAGCATCAAACGCGGTTCGTTTCCGCCTTTCAAATGAATTGTAATGGTTTTTTGACCTTTACATTCTTTCGAATCGATATGTTCGATTCTTTCCATCGTGTAAACCTAATCGACGAATTCGAATTTACAAAAAGCAAATTAAATTTTGAAATTTACTTCGGGATCTTTATCTCCTTTTTCGTAGTGTAATTCTAAACGATTTGGATACAATTTTGTGTAGCGAATTTGCCAAGAAAATCCGAATGTTCCCGTGTTTTTCTTGAGAAGTCCTTGTAGGATGAGATCGGACGTTTTTTCATCGTCGAAAATGTTATTTTGCTTAAATTTTGCGCGACGTTTCTGTTCGATCTTATCTGTTTCTTGATTAACCGAATCGAACACCGTTTCTAATCGAAAATTACTCATTAAAAAAAACCAAAACAAAAAAAAAACTCAATTCACCAGTTATTTCCTGTTGCCATCGTTCAGAAATCACAATTGGGAAATTTTTATACAATTCTTGATCAGCTTCGGATAACTAAACACACAAAAACATCTCTTTTTCTTTTCGCTTTTATGTTTTATTTTACTTTAATTCCTTTGGTATCGTCTTCATCGAAATTTCCGATGTCAAATGCATCGGCTGCATTGACTTCGCCACGCGGAGGAATCAACGGTGGAGTTAATTTCAATAGGTAAACTTGTTTCCAATCGATATCTTTGAAAAACGGATGTTCTTTCACTTCTTCGGCTCTAGATTTTCGAAGGCAAAAAAACAAATTCGATCGGCAATTTCGAAATAAAATCTCTCACAATCTTCCCATGCAACCAAGTCGTTTCTCGACTTCTCGTTGAAGTAAACCTTCCAATAACGTTCTCATTTCATTTGTCATCGTCTCAGGCAGCTCAATTGTCTATTTAGTTAAAACAACAACAAATTTTGATTTCGAAAACACTTTTGACGAATGAATCGACTCACCATGGTCATGGTCATTTTATCAATTTCATGTTTATCTTTGGTTTTATGTTGTCTAAATGGACTGTGTCCTTTCAATAGTTTATATAACATGCATCCAAATGAAAACCAATCAGCACTTGAATCGTACGCAACACCTTTAGCTAAGACTTCGGGTGCCATGTATCCGTGTGTACCAACACTTGCGTGTGGTTTTTTCTTGGAAAAATCACAAGCTAAACCTAAATCCGATATTCTAACGTGACCATGTTCATCGAGTAGAATATTTGCAGGCTGAAAAACAGACAAACGAAAAATTTTCATTTGAAATAAGAAAAAAAAACAAAGAACTTTACTTTTAAATCTCGATAAACAATCGATCTAAGATGCATATGTTCCAATCCTAGGATAATTTCAGCCGCATAGAATTTGACTTCTTTCTCCGAGAAAATTCCATGTTGAGACAAATGATAATGCAAATCGCCACCATTCATTAAATCAAGAATAAAACAAAGTTTATCTGTCGTGTGAAATGCATATGTCATACAGACAATAAACGGACAACCTTCTTCCTACGAAAAATCAAACTCATAAATCGACTCGTTCTCTTTTTTTTTCAAAGAAAAAAGATCGTACTCCTGTGCTGACAAGTGACAACATAATTCGCTCGTTCAACGCCAAAGTTTCTCCTTGTTTCATTTTAATTCGTTTCTTATCGAGACATTTCATGGCGTACATTTTGCCTGTATCAGCCTTTCGACATCCGTAAACTTCGCCGAAACCACCTCGGCCAATAATTCGATGAACACTAAAATCATTCATTGTCAATTGAATATTCAATTCGAAGTTCTTCCATTGACAGAATCTCGTGTATTTTTCCGATTCGATGAATTTGTCGAAGATTCGTCCGCGTAATGAATCACAAATTTCTTTTTTATACGGTTCAAATAAATTCGATGGCAAACTATTCTTATTATTATTTGGATTGTATTTCGATAAATGTTTTTTCACACTTTCAACCGAACTTTCCGTGTAAGTCTTCAATGAAACAAAACTAATTCTCAGCAAAAACAAAAACAGAAACAATTTCGAATATTTACATGTGAATTCGATAGAAGTTCTTTCATTATAAATTGATCGTAGATTTCCTTTCCAACTCTCCATCGTTCTTCGTCAGTTTCCAATTTCTCAAATCGTTTTATCTAAATCGAAAGTCAAACGATTCGTTTTGATTGTCAAACAAGAACGGAGCAAACCTCTTCATAGAATTTCAATTGAGGCACTGGTTCGTCACATAAACTTGAAGAGAATTCTTTGAACAGAAGAAAACCTAAAGAAAACAAACGCGTTTCGTCGGTTATTTGATTAAATAAACTCGTTGCATGTTATTGACTTGTTGTTTAACAATGATATTCTCCTCAAGGATTTGACACGCACATAAAAGCGACTTGTTCGACTCGAGAACTGTCATGACATCAAACAAATCAATAAATCTAACAGAAGAACAAGAACGGAGAAAACGATGACACTGTTCTTTCTCTCTCTCTCTTCTATCAGCAGACGAAGAAGGAAAAGAGAAAACAGAAGAAATTATTTAGCGATCAGATAGAATTATCTCGTAAAAAAAAATGTCAATTTAATTGACAAAGTCTTTTTTCGATGAATTTTCTTTTTGCTTTGATTGAATTATTCGAACAAAAAGAAAAAGAAGAAGAGAGATATGTCGAATCTGATCTTTTTCAAAACGTAAAATGTTAATTTGTAAGTCAACGGATGAATGAAAATGCAAAACAAAGAAGAAACGTACGTTTCTTTTCTGGCAAAGGGCAAGACATTCGTTCGTAAGAAAGATTAACACATGAAATAGAAATCGAAGATACAGAAAGAAAGAAAGAAAGAAAGACAGCAACGATAAACAACAACACACAACTGTTTAACGACCGTCATCGGTTAATATCATTATTAACACGAAAAGACAATGTCATTCGTCAAAAACATACCGATTTGTTGATTGAAAATCTTTTCGAATGTATTTTCGTACATTTTCTGCAGATGTTTGTGTGTAACACTTCGGACTCTATTTTCGAATAAAATGAAATCGTTTTTTTTTATTATTTTGACAGAAAAAAAAGATTTGTTAATTAAACATACGTTCGGTCGGGTAAAACGATTTTTTTACTCGCTGATGCAGCTGGTGTGGATTTGGACTTTTCCATCGCCATTAAATACGAAACATCGGCTAATACAGCTTCGAGATCTGCCATTTTGTTTGTTTTTTAACAAGTCAATTTCAATTTAAGATCAACAGAAAAGAAAATATTCGTTCTGCTGTTGTTGTTTGTTTGTTTTTGAAAAATAAATATATTCGAATTGAATAATAAAAAAAACGCTGGTTGATTGGTTGTGTGTGTGTTTCAAATAATTAATGTCATTCTCAATAAAAACTCGTGGACAAACTACATAGAATTGATTTAGTTAGCAAATCAATCGAGATCAGATCGACTTTCGAGAATAACATCGAACAGTTCGAATCGAGAAATTCAAATGCATTTTTAGTTTCTATCTGAAAACAACAACATTTTAGCCCCGAATCAATCAACAATACAAATGGTTTTTTGTTTCTCGTCAATACACTGATTGTTGTCTAGAGTTCTATCTGATTTATTCGGCTCACTGATAATGCCATTGACAAATAACTATCGCCGCAATTCAAATGCATTTTTTGTTTATTTTTTTAATTATTTTTTTTTGAACATTTTTTATTCGATTTTTATTTCGAATTATGCTTTTTTGAAAATCGTTTTCATGGGGATTTTTTACTTGAATGGAAATTAATTATAGATGTCGTTGGACAAATATTTGAAATGTGAGTTCGATTGATTCTTGTTTTTCTTTTCACGTAATCTGCAATTGAAATGAGTTCAAATCTACACATGTATATATATATATATACGTTTGTTACATCATGTAGGCTCTTTCTCTTCGATCAATTGAATTATAAAAATGCATTTGCCAACAAGGACAATATAATCGAATACTTTTTATATTCTTTAACAATTCAATTTCAGTACTCAAACGAATGTCGAGAAATTCTTCGTAATTATAAAACCCAAAGAAAAAAAAAGACGTTGAATTTAAACTCTTAGTTTTGTTGTTGTTAAAGTGACATCTAGTTTTGTACTTTCCGTGCGATTCAGTACACTGATTGAAGTATAACTATGAAAGGAACGTTTGACAAGTCACCGTTTTATTTTTCTCGTCGAAAGTCTGCCGAAATAAACATTCTACTGATTAAGTAAGAGGTGTACCCACCTTCAAACGATTATCGAATATTTTTTACGTTGAAAAAAAGAAAAAACCGTCGATATTTACGGATGACGGATTACCGAAACGTGTTTTTCGAAGAAAAATAAAATATTTTTATTGAATGTCGTGTGTTTATCTGTAGAAAACGAACAAGTTTAAATGACGAATATTGATCAAATTCGGAAGATTTTAAATCAAAACGATGAACAAGGCAAAAGTGTGATGATCATCGCTTCGATTGACGATCAACAAAAGATTATTTCGTGTTTATCACCAGCAAATTCACAATTTAATAAACGAATATTCAATCAATTTGTAAACAAACGACTTTTTTTTTCTTATTTCTCAATCGACAATCGATTTATTTTTGATTTCGTAGGAAAATCAAAGTTTACCGACAAATACAAAAACAACAAATACAAAGAAACGAAAAGGTGATTTAACATGTGTCATTTGTGGAGGTTCAGCATCGGGTTATAATTTCAATCAGATTACTTGTGAATCTTGCAAAGGTTCGAGTTCTTCTTTCGAGTTTTGAAAACAATTTTCAAAATTTTTTAGCATTTTTTCGTCGAAATGCTTTACAATCAATTGTAAATCTAATTTCGTTTTGATCTTTCAAACTAATTCATTGTTTTCTTAAGGAAAAAACGAAATGTTTAACACAATCAAATAATTTCCTCGAAATTCTTTGTCCAATTCGATTTGATATTAAAACCAAATGTCAACGTTGTCGATTATTGAAATGTTTTCAATCAGGTTCATTCAAAATAACGATTTTATTTGCAAAGAAAAACCTTCGATTTAGGAATGAATAAAGGTCATATTTTAACAACTGAAGAAAAACAAATCAAACAACAACGTTTAGAAGAAAACCGTCGTTTACATTCGACAACACAATGCATTTCCAAATCAATAAAAACCGAATCATCTCCAATCGATTTACAACCTGTAAACGAAATAAATATATTTTCCTGGAATTTAACTGAAAACGATCGAACTCTTTTGAATTCGATTGACAACGCCTATCAAACGGCTCTGCAATCGACTCCTCCGGTCTCAACATTTGTTCAACTTGAGTTAGCTCCCGATCGAATGTCAGCATATATGAATACTTTGGATATTCAAAACTATGCGGTTCTCAAACTCATTCAATTCATTCGACAAATCGAAGAATTCGAACAACTCAACGAACACGATCGATTTATTCTTGTTAAATATAATTTAACCTTACTTCTAATGATTCGTTATGCAGAAACATTTGATCCAACTGGAGAATTAATCTACATGGACTCGCGGATAACAAATTATTCGCCATCTGACATTGCATTTGCCCAACATTATAAAAGCTTGTATATTCTCTGTTATGGTTATGAATTCAATTGTTTAGCAATGTCAGTTTTTCATACAATCTACCAATTAGTTAATCAGGATTCAATGTTAACTCAATTATTATTATTGAATATGATTTTTCTCAAAGGTTTATCAGCAGTTGATGATCAAGAACCATCATTAAACGATAGTATATCGGCATTTTTCGCTCATTCGAAATATACAGATTTACTTTTTCGATATTTAATTGAAAAATCATCATTCGAATCGGCTGCAATCAAAATGATGCGAATCACTGAAATCTTTATTAAAATTCAAAGATTAATGAGAGATTTTCAAAATTTTATCAAAAGTAAAGTCGATGTCAATTGTGTTAATCCACTGATGAAATCAATTCTCAATTTTACTTAAAACATATTTCTCTTCACATTTAATTTTAAAATAATTTCGTCTAAATGTAAGCGCCATCTACTTATTTTCAATAAATAAATTTTATTTGAAACAAAAAGAAATGTGTGTCTAATGACAAGGAATGTTGATACGTATTGTGAATGACCTAACTAAATTTGTATGTATTTAAATGTGTCGAAACAGAACATTATTTGACATGACTTCTCTCATAAATCAATCTAAATAGATATATGAAACGTATTTATTCTTTTTCGTTCGTCGTCGTTTGCACATATTTCTATTTCTCTATATGTTTTGTTGGAGAGGAAAGAAAATGAAGAAGACCATTGATCAGCTTTACACATATCGATCGAGTCGAACACAATGCAACTACCGTATCTGTCAAAACATTTAACACAACATTCGATATGCTATGTGAACTTTGCTAGTAGAGTGAGTCGAGTAACATGTTATAACAGGTGTGTGAGCGAGGAACACAACTGTTCTTTTTCTTCGTTTCTTTTCTTTTTCACATAGAAAACTAAATAGGAACAGAGAGGAGAAGAAAAAAAAAGAAGGCAGAGAGAGAGAGAGATTGTTTTTGATTGGTCGAAAAAAATGCACTAATGCCAAAATTCCTTGGTTGCTATTTTTTTCGCTCTCTCTTTTTCTCTCTGTTTCTTCTTTTTGTCGTAGATGTTATTGGTCTTGTTGAGTGTGAACAAGCATAACCAGATGTATGTCTATACTTGACTCGTCGTCGGCATCAGAGAATAGATTCATTGATCCCAATCATCATCAAATTAGATTGACATCATTGATTGAGGAAATAAAGGTAAAACAACTGAAAATATCAACGTCTCTCCGAGTGACATATGCGCTGACTTCTCTTTTCTTAAAGATCGCAAAGATAAATATGATCCGTAACTTCGAACTGCTGTTGTTTATTTGATGTTAAGTCACACAAACATGCTGTTTGTTTGGATAACTCCATAGTCCTACTGCGCCTTTTTTTGGTTCCGAAAAAAAAACAAAACAAACGTCTTCTCTCTCTGTCTCTCTCCGTAATGATCGTATGTTTACCTTAGAGGAAAATAAAATCCAATATTTAACTTCAAATAACGTTCGATGCCGTTCGATCATTATCAATATACTTTCTTTTCTTTTGACATGTGACAGAAGTCTTTCGTGCGACTAAACACAATTTTTTCTTCTCATCTTTTTTCTCTTTTTTTCCCTCGAAATCTCAGATAAAAAAGAAACATTTCCGGATATCCCTCTCCTCCCTTCTTTTCTTTCTTTTCTCTTCTCTTCTCTTCTCTCGTTTTTTTTTGAAAAACGATCCGAGATATCCGTTGAAAAAGCTTCGTAAGTTAAACGTAAGTTTGTCTTGTTCCTCCTACATTTCCTTTTATTCTCAACTAATTGCTCAGACAAGTAGAAGAATGAGTCTCTCGTATTACATCCGTTCGAAAGATAAGAAGAAAAAAAAGTGAAATTGATGAAATAATGATTGACAAAGTTTGTTATTTCAGATCGAAAAGTAATGCCAACATTAGATAATATGATGACAGTTTGTCATGGATGTCGTTCGTTAATCGATGATCGATATTATTTAATGGCTGTTGACCGAAGTTGGCATTTATCATGTTTGAAATGTTTCGATTGTGGAATGCCACTTGAACAAGAACGAACATGTTTTGCGAGATACGGACAAATATTTTGTAAAGACGATTATATCAAGTAACTTTTTTTTTCTTAAAAAATAGACAAATTGAATTGATGAAATGTTTTTTTTTCTTTTTTCTGTAGAAGATATTGTTCGCGTGTTTGCACACGATGTGATACAATGATTCGACAAGATGAAGTTATTCTACGTGCTAAACAATATATATTTCATTTGGATTGTTTTACATGTGTCACTTGTAATATTCCTCTTCATCCGGGCGATGAATTTGGTTTAAAAGAACATTTAATTTTTTGTCGACATCATTTCTTTGAACAACAACAACAATTGACTCCACTTCAACTTCTACCTTCTCAACAACAACAACAACAGCAGCAGCAGCAGCAGCAGCAACAATCTGCATATGATCCTCATTTTCCAATTGAAAACCCAACACTTTCACATGTAAATCCAATGACTGGTGGTTTTCTGGATGATTCAGGTTATTATACATCGCCAATTCCAACATTAATTCCATCGACTCCTCCAACAAATACAAATACACCAGGTGGATCATCGACACAAATGGTGAAACGAACACGAAAACGTAAAGAACGTCAACAACAAGTTCATCAACAAGATGAAATGATGTCTTCATCCGATCATTTCCTTACACTTTCTCCTTCGACATCTAATATGGGTACGTGTGTGTGTGTTTTTTCAATTAAAACCGTTAGTTATCGATGATTGACAGACATATTCACTCAAGTGAGAATATATCTCTTAAAAAGCTTAAATACGGATTAGAGACTGCTGTTCAATCGATTATAATACGCATTCTCATACTTGAATATTCATGTGCAATACAGAATAGAATTTGTTCAATGATCACTTTTAAATCTTTGTTTCAGTAGGAAACGATGGATCATTATTCGGTCAATCGATCGACTCGTCATACTATGTCGATATTGTCGATATGGATGGTAATGGAACACCGAACGGTAATCTTCATTCTCATCAATCCAATCCAAATCTATCAGGTGGACCGCATCATCATCATCATGCAAGACAAAAACGTGTACGAACCAGTTTTAAACATCATCAATTACGTTGTATGAGATCGTATTTTAATCTCAATCATAATCCAGGTTACAAATTTTGCGTCTTTGCCAAACGATTTTCGAATTTTTGCTAGTTTTTTTTTTCGTTTAGATGCAAAAGATTTGAAAAATCTCGCTGAAAAAACGAATTTGCCTAAACGTGTTCTACAAGTTTGGTTTCAAAATGCTCGTGCAAAATATCGTCGAAGTGTTTCTCGAAGTGATACAATCCCATCGAATTCTCAATCGCAATCTGCATCCCAACCGAATTCATCTCAATTGAATTCATCTCAATCATTAACCATTTCGAATATGATCGATATTCGTCCAGCACGAGAAGATACAACCAATTCATCGAATCTCTCTTCGCCAACCGAATCCATTCGATCGAAAACATCTTCGGTGAATTTCAGCGAATCGGAAACATGTGGTTCCATGTAGTATTCATCATTGCCGTTTCTTCTCTCTTTTTCTTTTTTTGCATATTCATGTTTAGTTTGTATGTTGTATAGAAATCAAACAAAGAAAAAAAAACACTGACTACACACCTCACTGACTACACACCTTGTTTCTGCTCGACTTTTCTTTTTCTCTCTCGTCTTTTTTCTAGTCATTAATTGTGCAGCATATTTGTATTTATGTGAGCTTTGTAAAGAAAAAAAAACATCTGAAAAACTCGAAATGTCATCTATGCTTTTTTCTCATCGATAAAAGAAAAAGAAGTAGATAGTTTTTATTGTCTTAAGACAATCAAATCAACAGTTGTGCTCGGTTCGTTCATATGTTATTATTCTTGGCAAATTAGCAGTCTATATTTTCTTTTCCTAGTCGATGTATTGACCTTTTCGTCAATGCAGGTGGAATGTCAATTTCTCGTTTATCCACCCAGTTAGCTCAAGAATAACAGAAAAAGGTTTCCTTTTCTCTCGTTCTCTCGATTCTTTACTCACAACATTCTACTAATGTCAATGTTTATTCATGGCGTCATTGTTTTTCATAATATACATCGAACGATATTCGACTAGACTCGTTTATCGTATCAATGATAGTCAATACACTCCTCCTCAACTATCCAATTCAGATCGAATTCAATTATTCGTCATGTTCTTGGACAATGTTGAGACAAAAAAAAAACGCACTACATAGTGAACTGTTGTTCTTGTATTACTAATGATTATTTCGATGATCATCATTGACATTTACCGACATTGACACATTGAGATCAAGGTGATGACATCTCACCTAACTCTCTCTTAGTCTTCCACAGAGACAAAACGAAAATCAATGGACGACTCATCCGATCAAAGAGAATGCCCAATAGTATTCTTCAATGTCAATTGTCCTTCTTCTTCTTCCATCCAGTAGACAAACATTTTTTTCCAGGTTATTCTTTTTACATGATTTGCTCGTTACCTGCCTCATTTGCGTGTTCACTTTTTTTGCAATTAGTTCAATTAGACAAGAGACAAAGAAAAAAAAACGGGGAGCAAACGAATGTATGCAAGTGAGAGAGAGACTCACACACACACACACGTGCCTTCAATCTAATAGGGTTATTCTTCACTTTCTATATATACACACACACACAATAGTCTAGGAAAAAAAAACAAGAGAAGTACTGCTGTTGACAGTGTGCACGATCGTATATAGCACAGCAGGATACTGTGTATGAGACTAACACGCGATGCCAGGAGAGAAGATAAGTCGACAGGAAGATTATATTAAGATGAATGAACACGAAAGATTGTTTAAAAAAACGTTTCGTTTATAGTGAAATATGGATCAAACAGAACATTCGAACTATTTCGAAAATATGATCATCAAAAAAACATTGATCCGCCCTAAAATAATTTCTTTCGAATAAATCTCGAAACATACATCCGTCGATGACAATAAACCCACCCTTAATTGTCCTCTCGCGTTTCTCTATTCATATATAACAAAGGAAGTTCGATCTTGTTCTCTATCTCTTGTTACTTTAACATACATTTGTAAACTTTTCAATAGTAACATCGAATACACACACACACATATGAAACAACAAAAAAGACATTCGATTGAACTCTGTTGGATTGCTGCTGTTTAATAATAAAGAAAAAAGAAAAAAAAATATCACAAAAGTGGGTACATAGGATAAGGCGGCATCAATTGATTAAATTCATGTGTGTTCAAATTTGTTGATGATTCAGTTTGATTATTATTATTGTTGTTATTATTATTATTATTATTATTATTATGGTCATAGTCATCTAATTCGTCAATAATTTCGTCGTCTTCAGTTCGACTTCGATCATTGGATGTTCCACTAGCGAGTTCATCGTCGGTGATCATTTGAAGAAAATCATTGCTCGAACAATTGTTAGTATCGATCGATGTCGATGCTTTGTCTTGTTTGTTTTCTTGTTCCTGAAGTAAACCACGACGTAATTTAGCTCGAGCATTTTGAAACCAGACCTTGATGATGAAGAAGAAAAAAAGAGATTTAAGAAAAAAGACAACGAAATCGTTGAATTTACTTGGAGAACACGTTTGCTGAGTTGAGTTTTTTGTGATAAAATTTTCAAGCCTTTCGAATCGGGATTATGATTTTGAGTAAAGAAATTCTTCATAATACGCAATTGATTATGTTTAAACGATGTTCGATTACGTTTCGTTCGTTGTTGAGAAGTTGATGAATTTGAATTTGCAAATAATGTCGATGGATAATTAACATCTGCATTTGATAGATCATTACCACTCAAAAAATCTTTCAAAAACAAAATGAGAACACAAAATCGACTCGAAAATTTACTTGGTAATTCTAAATTATTCGTATTATTATCGAGATTATTTAATTTCGTTCGTTGTTTTCGTTGTGTTGTTCCGTTTTGTCGTGATTTTTTCATATTTAAATTATGATTCGATGAATTTTTAATCGGTGAACATAATGAAAATGTCGTATTTGTCGTTTGTTCCAAATGCAATCGACAGAAGAGAAGTGATCCATGTAAACCATAATCATCTCCTGGTTTAAGAACAACATTACACAAACAACATGTAAAACAATCGATATGATAAATATATTTGTCGTCAGCACGCATAACTAAATCGTTGGCTGAGATTATTGTTTGACATTTCGAACATTGTGGAAGATACATTGAACCGAACGATGATCTTCAAGCAAAATCGAAAATATTTTTGTTTTAGTTTTCCTTCGAGCAAATCGATCTGAATTCAATTGACCCCCTGTGCGCGATCCGAGTCGTCTCTCGTACGATTAGAATCTATTCACAAGTGGTTTACTTATTTTCGTGCTTGAGGCGGCGTTCGACGATAGGTTTAGATTTTTGAACGCCCCCCAACTGTGCTCCTATACGATCGTTTTTTTTTGTTTTTATTTTCGAACAAGAAATTCGTTTGAAGACAAACAGAAGCAACGAATAATGAGATATATGAGTGATTTGATATGAGTTGAATGGTGTTCTAGACGCGGATGATTGACAAAAAAACGCAAGTGTTCACAGATAATGATGCTGGAAATAATCCGAATGAGAGAGAAACACAACTAAAGAAGCTCTGTCAGATCAATCGAATAAATGAAGCCTTTCCGATCGATCGATGATAAGACAAAACAGGTGTGATGAGAAAAAAAAAGGGCAAAAAAAAAGAAAGAACAATCGATAAGTCATTTGTATGATTATATTCGACACTTTCTAATTTATGACACACGACATTTAATGACAACTATCTCAACTATAGATATGTCGTTTTTCTTCATAATTAATTGTAACTGTCTACGCATGAGTGCGTTTCTCTTTCTCTTTTTCTATTCATTAAAAACGCAAAAAGAAAAGCTCATCATCAAGGATATTTATTTGCACATACTTATTGTTATGAGCAGTTTGATAATCATGTCGACAGATAAAATGTGATTGTTGATCGTAACCATTTCGAATAAAATATCCTCCGCCAATTGTTATCAATGGTTGATGACAAACGTAACAAATAAGACAATTTTCATGGAATGTTCCATGTTTATGTACACGCAAATAACTTTCATCTTTTATAACTAAACCACACGAATTACAATTCGTATTATCTCCAACAATTAGACAGTTGTTTCCAACGATATCATAATCGACTAATGACGATGGTGTCAACTAAATTAACCAAAAACGAAATCATAGAAAAATTCTTTTCAAATTCGAATTTGTTTTTCTTACTTCATGAGGTTCAGAAATGAGTTCTGTTAATTGTGCTGGAGGAGTTGGTGCTAATAAACGTTCAATCATCACGTTCTGTTTTATGCGACGTGTGGAGATAAATGCATAGAGACGCAAACTTTGCTTTCCCTTTCTCGTTTTTTTCTTCTTCTTCTTCTTCTTCTCTTTCTTTCTCGTCTTTCTTTTCTCTTTTCCTATGTCAATAACGAACGAATGATGGTTAGTCGTGCGAATAAGAACAGAAAGAGAAAGAGAAATCGCTTTGCTCGTTTAGTCTTCGACGTAGACACTTGTGTTTAACAACCAACGAGAAACGAGAGAATGTGTTTGACTAAACAAAATATTCTCGACGAACCGCAGAAAAGAACAAGAAAGAGAGAAGAGAAGAGAAAGAAAAAAAAACAGTCAGTTTTTAGTATAGTAACGCTTGTTGAATAAGGTCAAGCTGAGATTTGATTACATCAATATTGAAACGTGTACACATACGCACATACTTTTTATTCGGCTACTGTACTGTGCGAGTGAATGTGTATTCAACTACGATAAGCTTAAAATGAACGACCAATATGTACGCAAGGCGTCTGGTCACAAGAGAAAGACATTTTACTCAACAATAAATCTTACAAACATTTCGAAACGTAAATCAATGTTTAAAAATGCTCGATTAATGATTCAAAGACAAATTTTCAAACATTATTAATAATAAAAAATGATCAATTTTTCTTTTTTTGTTCTCGTTTGATTTTCTTATCTCCAGAAACATCTCCATTCGCTTATCAATAACAGAAGAATATTGATCAAAATTGATTTTCATTCGAGATTCTTTCGATGATATTTAATTACACATTTAACCTTGATATTTCTTTATCAATCAAACATTTTTCTATTCTCGAAATAGAACAGTATTTTAAAAGAATTCTTGTTTTTATTTTCATAGATTGATCATACTTAGTTACCTTTTTTCTTCTCTCTTTCTTTCTCGACTGTTTGTGTTGTTCCTCTGACGAAGCCAATTATTTCTTCTCGAGAAACATAAAAGAAATGTTTGGTCGTTGAAACCGAATATCTGGTGTGCATATGCATGAATCGTAAATTCTTTCGTCGACATCGACATATTGTGATAGTAACAAGGGAAGAAAAGGAAACAACTTGTGTTGATCATACTCATCATTGAGAAAGAGAAACAGAAGACGATGTTAGAGAACACGAGTGCGGTGCCCGAAGGCTAAATGCAAACAGTTGACTTTTTCTTTTGAGACAAGCTAAAGGAAATATTATTGTTGTTGTTGTTGATCTTTCATCAATTAGTATTTGAACAAAAGGAATACAATATGAAATCCCGCTTAGTAACACGATGATGTTCAAGTGCATCTTTACAGACGCTTATCGACATAAACGAACAATTTACAATTGAAACCAATCATTCATTCATTCAAACATTTATTAAAATATCATAAGATGCCCCCCAGAGACTAATCTATAACATTGGCAAACAAGTAGATGGCGCCGCTTCTCGAAAAAAAAAGACGAGTGAATGTACAAAAGTAAATAAATCGATGTAATATTGTTTGAATTATAATTGAAATGATGTATCATTTCATCTTACGAGTGATTTTAGTTCACTCGAATATCAATCGGCATGAGTTCGTTAGTATGACTCCTGTTGCTTCGCATGGTGAGATCATCCTTTGATCATTGAGAACGAGAAAAAAAGAAGCAGAAGAAGAAGAAGAAGAGTGCGGTGTCACTGTCATGATCTTGTTGACTTGATTCTCTTTTAAAACGAAATAAAACAAGAAGAAGGATGAAACAGTTAATTCGATCTGACTCTTGTCTCGTCTCGTGACTTTTCAAGTATCGAATGATCTCATGTTGAGATGATTCGCTTTTCCGAACATAAGCACCCGGACACACTTTCGTCTTGTTCGATATTAACCGTAATCGATAACTACTTAAATCAAAGAATTTGTCTGTTGAAATGAATTTGTAATTGGCTGAATTTGAATGCATAAACCATCGAACACAACAGTTCCACGTTGATCTGTTTTCCATTCGATTTCATCGTTGCCAATCCAATCACAAAAATCATTATTCACATTTGATAACGTTTGACATTGAACAGAAAATGAATTCGGCATTTGACGACAACGTAAAACAATTTTGCCGAGATAACGGCGTTTATCTTCAATCGATGTAAATTCTATTGGACTTGCGTAATGATTTTGAGAAGCATAGCGAATTGTTGGCGATGTAAAAAATGCATTTTGACTACGAAACAAACAAAAAGATAGAAAAGTGAAATCTTGTACAAACTACTTTGGAATATGTCCACGACGAATTGACAATCGAGATCCATCTGAAAGTGTGTCACCTGGCAAACAAATTTGTCGATGTTTAACCATTGAGAGAGCCGCATTCGGTAATGTTCCGTGATAAGATACTGCCCATTCGTTCTAAATAGAACGTCGATAATTATAAGACATTTCAATTCGAATTCTTAGTTTTACCCAAATATTATGAATTTTCGCTTGAACTTCGTCGACTTTTAATCCGAATTTCATCCAATTTTTTGGAACGACTTTTGGATATTTATTTTGAATAGTTCTTTGATACATATTTAACTTTGTTGTTGGATAACAATTTGAACAAAAACAACGATCATATTCAGGTGCAAATAACTCATTTGGCCAACGGAGACTCTCGAGTAATTCTCGACATAAAATCTATTTCAAAATCATAGAAATTCAATGAATAGATTTCGACGAACAAACTTGAAAAGAACATTTCGATGGAATATTTATTTGAACATGCTGCTTTTGATTAAAAATCTGTGCATATTCAATTCGTTGAATAATTTGTTCGATTCTTGCTAAATCTTTTCGTTGATCGAAGATTTGAAATTCATCAATATCTTTTTGTAATTGTTTTCGTTGAATAAATAACGGTGATTGTTTATTATTTTCATTTTTTAAATCTTCATTTTGTTTGATTAATTTTCTATTTAATTGTTTCAACATTTCATTGATAAACAATTCGAAAACGGCATCGATCTCGTTTTCATTTGGAATTGTTAATTTTAATTTATGTTTTATTGTCAATTGACTTGCAAATAAACGACGAATTCGTTTCTAAATCATGAGATTTTAGTTTGAAATCAAGAAAATCATGAAATTACAAATTTATTTTCCATATTGGTCAAAAGATAAAGATGTCTCTTGCAAAAATAAATAAGAATACGTTTATTGAATAACACAGTTAAAAGAACGAACGAATAAAATTTCAAAAGCATACGAAACAAACAAAAGAAAAGAAAAGAGAAATGATTATTTTTCACTACAACAACCGCCTCCAGATTTTTTATTGTCGTCTTTATTTATAACTGGATCTTCTAATCTGATGAGAGTACGTTCGACTGGTTTGATTCTATCTGTATGTTTCATAATTTCATCGATCAGCGATCGAATTGATGTTTCAATGTTAATATTTTCTTTGGCCGATGTTTCAAACCATTTATAAAAACCTTTTTCTCGACAATAAGCATTCATTTGATCAGCATTATTAATTAGACTGTCTCGAGTTAAATCACACTAAAAAAAAGAAGTTTTTTTTTTTTTTATTGAAAATCTTGTTTCATTTCGTTTCGTACTTTATTTGCCAAGAGAAGACAAGGAACAGTACCTCCATCGGGTAATTGAACTTTACTATCGAGATCTGCTTTCCATTTCGAAACAGCATCGAAAGTTGTCGAACGACTGACATCAAAAACCACAATACAACCGACTGCGTCTTTGTAATAAACTCGAGTCATATTACCAAATCGTTCTTGTCCAGCAATATCCTTTTAAAACAAAATCTTCGTTGTTATTTTTTTCGAAAATTAGAAATTTTACCCAAAGTTGAAGACGAACAACAATACTATCATCGATTTTAACTATTTTCAGTGCAAAATCAACGCCAATCTTAACGAAAAAAAAGCAGTTTTTCAGACTAAATTCAATATGAATGAATCGAAATGTTATACAGTTGTTCGATAATGTTCAGAGAAATAATTATGAACATAACGTTTGACCAGAGCTGTTTTACCCGTTCCAGCTTCTCCGATGACTAAAATTTTGAAAAGATATTCACGTTTTTGTTCATCATTTGAATTCGATGGTGATGCCTAACAGAAACCAAAACAAGAATCTTTTTTTCTTCTTTTTTTCGTATTATTTGAAATGAAAACAAACCATTTTTTTGTGACACGTCGAATAGAAACTAGATTCTATTGAGAATATGAAAACAACTGAATATAAATAATGATGAATATTAACAACATTTGCGATAAGAACATTTTCATGATAATTTATCACTCATGGTTTTTAATCAAACAAACCAAATAGATGACGCATTTCGATTTTAAATTCAACAAAAGAAAAATTCCAGTGAAAAACTAGTGAAGAACTTTGATTTGACTTTTATAATTATCAGTTTGAATATTGATCTCATCGAATAACAATAGAAATTTCTTTTTTTTTTAAGCGAGTCATCTTTCGATGTGATAAAATGACGAAAAGCGTGATCTTCGAATTGATTATTTATCTTACAGGTAGATTTCAATATCAGTCAACTCACAATGAAAGACAAAGAGAACGATGTATTTCGTCATGATGATTAGACGGTTTTCGTCCTAATTCTTGGCCTATTTTTGCGAAAATAGGTTATTTTATTCAAAAATCTCGAACAATTTGATAATATGTTCGCCGTCGAAATCTATGTGATATTTCGTCTGTGCGATGAGAACAAAGTAAAATGAAATATGAAAGTTAATAGTCTTCTGTGTCTCTTGAGGGCGGAACAATCATATCCGATCAATTCATCACTAGGTGATATTTCCTATTCAGAAGAAATAATTTTATTTTGAAAATAAAATTGATTCGTGTGATTGAAAATAAAACTGCAATTATTCAAATTCCTGCAGCTGATTGGGATGTAACAAATGCTTTACGATGTCGTTGGGCGAGTGATACTGGTTCAGCTGGAAATGAATGTGATGATATTTGTAGAAATTTACCCAATGCAAATATTTCATCAAGGTTCAGTTTTTCTGCCAAATAAACTTAGTTAATTATTCACTTTTCTTTTCATAATCATTCAGTGATTGTACCCTAACATGGTACGCTGTTCGACGACCAACAGATATCTCTTTGAATATCAAAACCAGTACTTATGTTGCAGCTATTATGGTCAAAGACTATATATGAGCTCAAGTAGCAATTGAAATTTAATTGTTAATTGTATTTTAGGCTTATTTTTACATATATACCAGCGAATGGAGCATGTTCTTCTACACCATTGATAATTGGTGATGGACCGAATCGAGCTTCTATTGGTAAGAAAAAAAAGAAGACGACTATTTTTGAAATTGAGGACAAATTTGATTAGGTGTTCCGATAAATCAAACTTATAGTGAACGTATTGTTGCATCGGTTTATTGTGCAGGTGATTACATTACTGAAATTATGACAACATCACCTTTATATATGAAAAAAAACTGTGTTAGCTCCTGTGAGTGGTAGAACAGATCAATGGTATATTACTTTAACATGGATGCCCACTGACGATCAAAAAGGACCTCAAGTCTAGACTATATTTACTAAATTAAATTAGACAAAGTCAAACAAAATGAATATTTTGTAGGTCTTCTGTGCTGCATCAATCGATCAAAAAGAATTAACGGGCCCTCAATATTGTATCAGTTATGTTGTTGGTTATGAAGCCCCAAACTTAAGAAAACCAATTCTTGTTCAAGGTAAACATTACTTCGATTTGAAAATGGACAAATATTTGTTTTGTTTTTAGGGAGCGCATCGCCTCTTGGAACAGTTTTTGCTAATCATTCATTATTTAGTATTCAAGGTACACAAATAGATTGAAATGATTTTTTTTTGAGTTCGATTTAATATTTTAGCTACGGGCGGAGTTTATCATCCAAATCGAAATGGAACTTATATTCAAATCTTTGATCGATCAGATCCGTCGACACCTGTTTGGCAAATTGATTGTGGTTTTTCAACAGATGTAATCTACAGTGGACAGACTGTTTTGTTTGTTGTACGGAATGCGAGTTGGACGCCAGGTGCGTTTTATTATGTTCTATTTGGAAGTGGTGCTGCATCAGGAAATGTTTTTTGTGCGCTGGAATCTTATCCGATTTTCGGTAAAGATTTCAACTATCGATTGGAATGAACATCTTTGAAAATTTAGATCCTAATTTTTGGGTATTTAATATTTGGGATCCGGTTGTTTCGAGTACGACAACAACGACAACAACTCCTCCAACAACACATTTCATCACAACATGTGTACGATTCGTTTTCATAAATTCAAATTTTCAAAAAATCAAATTCTGTTTGTAGCCACTTGGGACATCGACTCCTATTACAAATTTAACGACCACTGGTATTATTATTCAAAGTTCAACAACAGTAACGACAACTGTCAATGGCATTTCTCCTCAAGATCTCGAACATTTATGTGAACAATCGGTCGCTATTGCAACAGCAGCCTTAATGATTAGTTTTATTCCAATTCATATGATTAGTATGTTTGCCCTCTTTATCAAACTTAACAATCAATTTAATTCGAATTATCTTTTGGCTGATGTACGACGAAAGAAATTTATTTCATTTTATTATTCAACCAAAAACTCCATTGTAAAAGAACTGAATAATCCGGTTTTTCTGTTTTTTCAAAAACATCTCGTGTTCGTTGTCCTTGTTTTTGTTGACATTTAACGCAAAAACATTTGTCTTCAGGATAAATACTTCCAAATAATTGGTCCCAAATTTTAAAATAAAATCCTGTATGATAAGGTTGATTTTTAATTGAAATTGAATGATGTAAATAATGTTGAAATGATGTATTGATTATTGGATGATGAGCATCGGGATACGAAAATTCATGACCCCAATGAAGATAAATTCCATAACCATAGAAAAACATTGCAAACTAAACAACAAAAAGTCAATAAACTTTTTTCTAGAATTTGTTTTTACTTGAAAAAATAATAAATCCATATTAACTGGCATGATTGCCGGTAGAATAACTAAAGGTAAAGCTCGAACAAATTGATCGAAATATTCATCAGCTATAACAGCGAATGGTGTTGGATTAAAGAACTGATGATGAGACTTATGTATATTCCAACAAGCATCAATCGTATGACCCATTCGATGATAAAAAAATTCAAAGAAATCCGTTGAAAGCCAAATAACAAAAAAGCTGAATATCAAATAATTCCAACCGTATGGTTGAACACCACAGTAGCCTTGCAATTGATTTTTTCCCATTAAATGTAAAGCAATGGCTGGACATAATGTCGCCGAAAGAAGACCTTTCAACATTAAGATAATTTCTGTTCGAACAGCAACTGCCGATGGATATTTGGGATTGGATTTTTTCAGCCATTTTTCAAATGTTATTTTAACATAATAATGATAGAATATCAACGAAGAAAACACAATAAGTACAACGAGTGCCATCAATGTTAAAATCATCCATGTTAGAAAGAAATTATATCCGGACCAAACACTTATCTCGCACAACATCTTCTTTGAAACAATAGTTACTTTTCTCGGTTGTTTATAACTGAGGTGATTTCTTATCTAACTCGAAGATTCTCAAAATAAACAAAAACCAACACGAGATACTTCAGGACAAAGTTTTGTTTTTTATTTGATCTGTTCAAACAAACAGATCAATAACAAAAGAAAAGAAACAACAAGTCGAATTGTTATGATTTAATTTTAATTAATTTTAAATCATAAGGATATTCTTTTCCATCGATAGTCAACGGAAGAAATCTGTCTTGATCTTTAATCCGAATAAACGATCTTGAAAATGAATCATTTCCTGAGAAAATACCAATAACAATCGAATCTTCACGTAGATTTTCATAGATTTTCGAAAGATATTTGTTGATTTTTTTCAATGACGATTGATGTTGATCGTCTTCGGAATAGAATTGCAACCAAATGAAATCATGTTGAGAAAGATTTTCTACACATGTTTTATAAACTTGTCGATTGGATTCGACGTGAATCGTTGGCAGAGAAATTGGTTTTTCATTGAGTTTTTGTTCGACGATTAAACCTTTGTTTTGTTGTTTGATTTTCTTGAAAAAATCTTCTTGTAAACCGAATTTTGTTTGAGATAAAAATGTTTGACATTGTTCGATATTTTCATTGAGTTCTAATGAATCGAAATTGCCCAAAACTTTCAAATGATCAACACCACCGAGAAACCAATCGCCGAACTCGATATTTTTACTCAATTTTAACAAGATTAACTCCATAGTTGCTCGAGCATCTTCAGTTGGATCGTGTTCAAGACGAATCTTTTGTATCAAACGTCTATTCAATTTTAAAGAACAATCAGACTGAGAAAAAGAATTTGTCGATTTTTTCTACCCGAAGAAAATGGCGTAGAGTTTCTGTAGACTTGATTTTTCAATTCTTGAACCAGTTACATTGAAAATAATCGATGTATCAATGACATACGGATAATAGATTTGTAAATATTTCATATCATTTTCAATACTATGTCCAGCTAAAATCGAATCCTCATCTAACAAATTGCCTAAATCATTTTGAACTTCTTCTAATGTTAATTCTTGAATCTCGGAAACCGATTGTTGAACTTGATCTCGACTAAAACAAAATCTATTCTTCGATTATTCGATTTGAAAATCTCTGCTAACCGTTGTTGATAAGCATCGGCATGTTGTTGATCATTTGGTTTAATCAAAACTTGATAAACACAATTCAATTGTTCATCGACAACTGAAATCCAATAAGGAATTTGTCGATTATTCGTCAAATCCGAATAAGTTTCAACGTCCAATGCAAAAATTCGACTTGAAGACGAAACTGGTTTGTAGGAACTTTTTATTTCTCGGAAATGTTTAAATGAATTATAAATTGGACACGGATAGTTGCCGGTAATCAATTGTTTCAAATTTAAAACTAATTTAGTACGAGAAAATTGATCTTCACAAGTTTTCACAAATTTTTTAGTTGATTTTTCTTGATCTTGATCTTCTTCTAATGAACGTTTTTTATTACTCAACTGCACGGCTTTGCTTTTTAATAGTGAATTATCTAACAAGATAGAAAAAAGTTTTACTTGGATTTAAAAAAGAAAGATCATCAAGTTTTACCTTTTGATGGATTCGATGATTTCGATTTCGCAGCTATTTGACTAAATTGTTGAATAAATGAAATATTCATTTGAGTATGAAAACGAAATTCATGACAAATTGTATCCTTTCAAAACAATGAATTGTTCATTGGATTTTTTTGTATTGAATCATTTTCTTACTGATGTAAATAATTGTTTCCAATCTCTGAACTCTTCTGTATCTTTTAATTCGATATAATCTTGATCAGTTATTCCGTTAACAACAACAACAACGATTTGTTCGAGTTTTTGAACACGTAAAATTTTACACCAACTAAATCGAAAAGCAAAAAGATTTTCAAAGATTACAAAAAAACTGGGAAAAGATGTTTAACCTGTCACTGTAAGCACGTGGAGATTTATCAATACAACTGAGTAATAATGATTGCAAACTTTTAACAGTTAAAATCACTTGATTTCTAGTTGAATTATCATCATCTTTGTTTGATGATAAAACTTGATCAGAAGTTACAACTAATTTTGGTTTATTCTAAACATTCGAATTTACATTTGATTCAACGAAATCAACAGTTAATTTCTTACGCCTTTGAGTTTTCGTCGTGCATTTATCGCAAGAACGAATTGACGTTCAAATTCGGGAGAAGGATTTTCGATTATATTTGATGTCATTTCGTTTTTCAATTCAATTCAATTCAATGTGGGATTTTGAGAAGAATTCAACTGATTTATCAGTAACAAATAGAAAGTTAGTTATGTTATCCTACGAACAAATCAATCATTACGAAAATTGTGTCAACAGATGACGCTCGTTTCTTGAAAATATCATAGGATTGATATAGGAGTTTTCGTATTAGGAATATCGAAATCTTGACAAGAAAACAGAATGTTTATTTATTTGTTTGAGTTGATAAAAAAAAAGGCAGAATTGCAGGGTAATGATGATAATGAAGACAAAAAACCGTGTCCTTTATATTTGTGTGTCAGAGTCGAAAGATAATACCTACATCAACAAATATGACATAGCGAGTCCAAAAAAATGAAAAGAGAAAGAAAAAGTAATGTTTTTTGTATAAATAGTGATAAAACATTCATCTATAATAACATTCGGTTTTTTGTTGTGTTTGAATACATTCGAGTCCAATGACCACCTCTAATACATCAGAGTCAACACCAATTATTTTAATGCCAACTGAACATTCAGGTGGAATAAACGATGGAACAGGTGTTACTGTCAAACGTACAACAGAGTCATATAATCGAGAGAATACAAATATTGGATTTAGTTCAACATTATCAGCAGTCACTGATGAATTAAAAACTTTATTTACATTTCATCCAAAAGAATGGTTAAATGCCTTTCGACCAAATCCGAAATTTCCTCTATTTACTCTTGGTGATATCGATGGATTTGTTGCTCTATTTATGAATAATTTAGCAACATTATTTGCTGTTATTGTTGGTCTTCAACATTTCTTTAGCAATAATATTATCTATGGTAAAATCATTCCAGGTGTGTCTTTATCAATGTTATGGGGCAATTTGTATTACGTTTACATGGCGAGAAAACTTGCTTATAGAGAAAATCGTGGTGATGTTTGTACAATGCCATATGGAATCAACACTCCAGGAGCATGTAAATTTGTTTTAATAAAATCAAATTTCGAACTATTTGCTTTTTTTGTCTTGTTTAGTTGCATTTATTTTCAGTATAATCTTACCAACATTTTCTAGTTGTAAAAAACGAGGTGCTTCAGATGAAGAATGTGAAAATTTAGCTTGGTATGTTGCTATAGCAAGTAATTTCATGACAGGAATTATTCTTCTTGTATTGTGTGTTGTTGGTGAACTTATTCGAAAGAATACACCGGGTGTTGCACTTCTTTCATCAATCTCAGGAATCGGTTTTACTTATTTAGCATTGAATGAATATTTGCCTGTTGCTGCTTCTCCAATTGTTTCATTTGTTCCGTTTGCTATCGTTATGCTTGGTTATTTTTCAGGAGGTAAATCTAAAATTTCTTTTTTTTTTCGACAAAGAAAAAAAATCGAATTTTAGTTCGTTTCGGTCCAATTCCAATTGCATTTGTTGCCTTAGTCGTTGGCACAGCATTAGGATGGGCAACAGGATTGAATCATGCTGTTGACGTACGAAATTCGACTCAATATGTTCAACCCTATGGTTTACAGTTTCCTTTGAAAGAAATTTTCAATAATTTCAATGAAATAACTCCTTATTTATCGATCACAATTCCAACAGCTATTTCAATTGCTATCGGAACAATTCAATGTGTTGAATCGGCTAAACGTGCAGGAGATTTATATCCAACACGTGAATCGATGTTTGCCGATGGTATTGGAACGCTCATTGCAAGTAGTTTTGGATCAATTCTTGGAATGACAAGTAAGAAGATTTTGTTGATGTTTTTCTCGAGGTATTTTGCAAATATTCGTGTTAAAAGATAAGACATGACGATATCTTTTTTGACCACAAGGACATTTAATTTCGTTTAGCTTTTATTGGTCATCCAGCATTTAAAAAGATGGGTGCTAAACAAGCCTATTCAATTGCTAATGGTCTTGCCTTTTTACCGTTATGTTTCTTCGGTATCAATGCTCTTCTATTATCAATCATTTCCATTGTTTCAGTCAATCCAATTATTGTAAATATTCTTTTTTAAAAATTTTTATTTGTTAGTCTTGAAATTGAATTGATTTTAGATTTTTATCGGTTTGGTTATTTGTGCAGATACACTTGCTATCACTCCTCAACGACATTATCCAGCATTTCTTCTTGGTTTAATGCCAGTTATAGCTGATTGGGCTAAAGGAACAATAATTACTGGTGTTTCAGGTGCATACGGAGGATTTACTGTCAACGATACAGATTTTGATGTCAATATAACAGCAGCTATCAAAGAATTTTCGTATTCCGGTCTTCTGAATTTTTCTGGTGGAAGTCTTCTTCAATGTATATTTCTAACGGCAATATTTATGTATATGATCGATAGAAAATTTGTTCGAGCAGCAATTTGGTCATGTTTAGCAGCATTATTCGCCTTTTTTGGTTTGATCAATGCACCTAAAGTTGGTGTTTTAGTTAAAAAAGATGATGATGGATGGAAATTTTCTGTTGCTTATTTAATGTTAGCAGTTGTATTTGTTGGTTTTGAAATGGCTCAACGCAGAAAATGGGTTAAACATCCGGAACGAGAACCAGATGATTTGTCATCGATCGAATGGGCCGAATGGCATCGAGAACAATTATTAGAAGAAAGTACAAATGACGATTTAAATGTTTAGAATATTTTGTTTTTTTTTTCTTTGTTGTTGTTATTTTGAAAATTTTTTATCCGGATCGATTTTTAGTTATTCGAAATAAAATGAAAAGAAATTCACTATTGTAAAATAGTAATTGGATAGGTTTCTCGCTGCCATTTGATCTCTTCTCGAGCCTTTTTTTTATTTAACAATGTTGACTCATTTTCTTGCATTTCAAAATTCACGATCGACAAAAAAAAAGAGTTCAAGCAATCATTTTATGATTTTGTTCTTTTTCTGTTCTCTCCATTTCTTTTTTTTTCTCTCTCTCTTCAATTATATTATTATTCGTTTTCTTTTCATTATATTTTTTTTTGCTCTTTATTATTGTCGTTCGCGATCTTCGTTTGTGATGACAACCAGCCGACTCTCACCATCTGACTTACATTATCCATCAGATGAATTTTACTACACAACTCATCGAACTAGTCCACGTAAAATCTATTCATATCCTATTCCGAGTGAGGAAGGTGTTGTTGTAAGTAAACGTCGAAGTGGAACATATAATATTGTTGAGAAAGATTTTGGTGAACATCGAGTTGTTTATCATATTCCAATTGAATATGGAGATCATTTCGATGTGACACAATTAGAAGATATACCGATTTTTGAAGAACAAAAAATACAAAAAAAACAATCGCCACAATTAGTTCGACGAAGAATTATTCAACAATATCAAAATTATGATTATGATGATGAAAATGATGTGGAATATGTTGAAGAAGTACCCGTATCAACATCTCGGAAACACGTTTTTGTACCAGCAAAACATTCACCACGAAAAACAGTCGAATATGTTTATGAAGAAGATCAATCGGATCCATATGAATATCAAATAGATGATCAACCTGAACAAGTCGAATATATTGTTAAAGAGCGAAAACCAAAACAAACTGTAAACTATAATTTCTATACAAACTACAAACAATCATTTTCTTTTTCATTTTCAGTACAACGAAAAACCTCGATCTACTCGACGTACAGTTTATGCAGACGAATCTCCTCGACCTGCATCATCACCATCACCACCACCACCTCCTCCACCGCCGCCGCCTGCTCCAGTAGTACCACCAATGGCAACGTCTCGTTCACCTCGTCGTCCACCGCCGCCACAAGAAAATCCTCTTCGTCCTGCTGTGAATCATCAATCGGTTTCACCAGCAATAACAAGAGTGAACCGTCGAAATGATGTGTCACCACCAGCAACAACAAGAAGAGTACCAACAAATCGATCATCACCAATTCATGAGCCAGCAATCAAACCAAATATTCCGAAAAGTACGGAACCACCTCTACGTCTAATGGATGTTATTGCACAAAATCGAGCTAAACGAGGCGGACGAATTCCAAAACCAAAACGAGAAGTTGACGAAGACAAACCTTATGATCCACCGACATATCAGAGAAATATTATTAAAAATGGTTTTATTGTTCATAAATAGATCTGAACTGTTTCCTTTTTTTTTAAATAAGATATATTCGACATTTTTCAAGTAACATATGTAACTCAATGGGGTCTATCCATTGAGGATGAAAGAAAAGAAAAAAAACATTTGATTTTTTTGGGAAATCTATTTTATTTGAGCTTTCGACAGTTCACTACTGGCATTGTCATTGTCAAAAATACAATAGACAAAAAAGAGAAAGGTTGAAACATATATATATATATATATATATTTACTAAATTATTTGATTGGTTTAGTTAATTGTTCTATATGCGATATTAGACCTGGGATCGCATCGAACGATGTTGTGATCACAATCAGAATTAATGTAAATAATGATGTTTGATATTCCGATTTTTGTTTAAATGCATCGGCCGGATAAGAAAACAATCGTGCAATTTGAAAAATCACGACCAAACATATAAAATACATAAAGTATTGTACCATTTTTTTGTGCGTTCTGGTCCAATAGTACCTATACAAGAATTATTTAAAATTATTAAATTATTAATTAATTGTATTACTAAAGACCGTCCACAGCTTTGGGATCGGAAGGTCGTAGGTATTTATCGATAGTTGCAATTTTTGACCGCATTATATGATTTAAATGGTTTAAAACGAAAAAAAAGGGATAGGAACGTTTCTTTCGTCCTTCATCCACCAATCACCTATGATTGAATCATCTCGATCCTCTGTGAAGAATGTCAAAAGATTATCAGCAGTTAAGAAAACATTTTTTTTCAAATATTCGATTATCAACAAATTTATTTAAAATTCATTTAATGATTGAAACATAACAATATCTCGAAATATTTACAAATGAAATCATGGTAGGTCAATTACTATTCGAATTTATCTATCTCTATAGGTTTTCATGAATAAATATAGATTATTTGTTCATGTGCAATTATATTGTGTTTCATTTTAATAATTAATATTCAATACTTACAATATTTCTCAAAGATTGACACAAATCCATCGGAATGTGTCTGTCGAAATCATTTCAACGAACGTATTGATTGGTTTATTATTTATAAATTACCACATGTACCTAAATCAATCGATCCATATATAGCTAATGGAACTGGTTACATCTATTTGGATAGTTCTTCATCAATAGATCATTGGCATGTTTCATCTGAAAGTATTGCATCATCATTGTCGTTAACTGGTCTAACTTTAGAACCATTATATAAATCCAACGAAAATTCGTTTATGTTTTATAATGATCAACCACCAAATCATCCATTGACATTGATCTACGGTCATTCAAAAGGTGTTCTTGCATTTCAAGATGAAACACAAACAGGATTTTGGCTGATTCATAGTGTACCTCATTTTCCTCCAACTATTGAACAAGGTTACGGATATCCAAATTCTGGTTAGATTCTATTCAAAAGTCAATTCTTCAAAGATTAAATAATTAGATACATATATCTTTAGGTCGTATCTTCGGTCAAACAATGTTATGCATAAGTTTAAATGCTTCTTCGTCTTTTTCATCAAATTCAATTGATTTACTTTCGAAATATTTTTTATACATTCGACCATTTGTATTTTCATCTCGAGTAACTGATTTTGCAATTCAACGTTATCCAATACTTTCAAATGGTATTATTCCTAAAAGAATTCACATTACCGAACCACCATACATCTATCAATCTTCATTGAATATTTCGTCAATAAGAATCGAAATCTTTAGTAAATATGGTTTAGCTGATCTTGACATTTCAAGTGCATTGATCGTTCCAACACTTCGAACATCAATGCTCAGTGAAACATGGTCGAATGGTGGACAAATGAATTTACCATCGAATTGTACAGGAGAATATCATACTGAAAATATAAAACAAGTTTCATTGAATTTCACCGTTCATAGTGATCATTCGAAATGGCTTGTGAGTTTCAATGATCCGTGGATATGTATCGGAGATATGAACAGACAAATCGAACAAAAACGAAGACATGGCGGTTTTGCTTGTCTTCAAAATCAAGTTTTACAAGAACGATTTCGACAACTTGTAATTTCAATTGAATCTTGCCCATTAAAATCTTTTTGAATATAGATTTTCTTTATTTACATTGAGACACAAATACATATCATATTCTCCTCTTTTTTTATGATCACTTCACAGTTGTTTGAGCTGGTGGCTGTCGTTGACGTTTAACTAATTGCCACAGATAAGTTCTCATAGGTTGATTAGTATAAATCAAAAGAAGAACATCGACAAGCATACTGATTGATGGTAAAACTTGAAATACCTGATCGACAGTTTTCGAAACACTAATCATTGAGATGAATGTTTGTTCAATGAAAAGAGGCGCCCATCCAGAAAAGAAAACTACAAATGTGACGATCATTGTTTTGATTAAACGTAAATCACGCGTATTTATTGGATTTGCTCTTCCAGCTTCAGTATGAACACGACGACTCGATTGACGAACAAATAAAAATATGAGAGTATTGCATATGGAAACTGATGTTGCAGGAATTATTAGAAGTACTGTTATTGTATAATATGGCAAAAATGTCTCGTTTGTTGGACTTGAACAGCCGAAACCATCGATAATGACATAAGGTATCACTATTACGAAACCAATTAACCAACCAGAGAAAATAAATAGAAGTGCACATGGTGTCGAACGAAAAACATGTTTATTTGCGTAGACAATTGCTAGAAATCGACTGATTGCTGTTACAACATGAGAATACATTATTTGTGAGGCACCTACGACTGATATATAAGTTAATAATCGACAAGAGAATACAGTAGACAGATCAAATAATTGTCGTAGAGTTGATTGTAACATAGCTGTACTTTGAAGTATACTCGTCAAACATATATTTATTGTAAACCAATTTAATTTATTATTGCGAAGTGTTGATCGAGATAAAACAATAATTATGTAGGCAACAGCAAATATGTCGGTTAAAGACAGAATTGGTAGTAAAATATAATTTGATATTGAAATACTCGAGCTACTCGTCTGTTGTCCGCTGCTATTCGACATTTGAAAACTGCTATTAATTGTGTTCATTAGGAAAAAAACTAAAACGGAAGAGATATTCTCGTGTCTGTGTGATGTTCATTTATATAAATATCAAAACGTACTTTTCAAAAGTGCGAATGAGTGACAGAAAAGCTCAAGAGATCAAAAAAAAGATTTATAAACCTTCTCATGCAAATATAATTCGCTAAAAAAAAGACGCATAAATTTCTTTTTGATAAATGAGAGCATTCATTCAAAATAAATTTATTCTCGAGTTTCTCACACTTCCGATTATTTTTGAATCATCGGTAGAATTATGACTTGTTTTTTCTCATGTTGTGTCTCCATGGGACGTCATTTTTGTTGTATTTATTCATATTCAAAGATACTGCAGAAGACGCGAAAATAGAAAACTGAGATTTTCTCATTTAGTGTCTATCGGCGTAATAGCGAAGTGCACGAGAACATTCGCTTTATTTTTGTGTTATCAAAGGTGTGTTTTGAAATGATAAGAACGAAGAAATTGTTGTTTTGTTTGAATGAAGACTGAAAAGCTAAGAAAGTGCAAAAAGTAATTGCATACTAACGTGAACTTAGTTCGAACTTGCGAAAAAAAGGTTGAGAGATACAACGTCATTTATATCGATAAGCAGACGCATATAAATACTAAACACATAGAGGCAGGATCAGCATCTTTCTTACGAATCTTTTAAAATGACTACGACGACAGTTACTGAGAATCCCGTTGAAATATCATACAAACTTCGTGCAACAGCAAAATGGGTGACTAAATCCTTTTGGGAACGAAATATTTTCGAACATTTAGCTGCAATCGATCTCGCTAGTGACAAATGTTATAAAGTTCAACCCAAAAATCCCAATGCACCACCAGTTCACAATGTTTGGCGAGAACGTTTATGGTTACTTTTACATATTTCTCCTCCATTAATCATTCATGCACTTTGGTATCATCTCGTTCCTGAAGATAGTTATTATCATACGTGGCATCCCGCTGTCACTTATATTTATTATTTTCTTTCGTTTTTTACTTTTACAATGTTTATGATTAAACGTGTTCATTATTTTATGGATTTGTATGGAACTTTCGATGAAGATCAACGACCACGTGATTATGTTCCAGATAATATGGTTGCTCGACTTGTTGTCAGTATTGCAATTTATCTGTTTGCACGTACTGCTATTGGATTTGTCCTTGGAGATTATAATCGAAATGAACCGCCTTCACTTGGTCATACAATATCTTGGCTTTTTATCATTAAAATAGCGATTTGGTTGATTGCATTAGACTTTTTCTTCTATTGTTATCATCGTGCTTGTCATGAAGTTCCTATTCTTTGGAAAATTCATAGTTTACATCATTGTACAAAACATCCAACGCCAATTCAATCGATTCTAGCTGGAGATATTCAAGAAGTTATCGAAATATTTGCAATTCCAATCTTAGCAACTTTGGTTGTTCCTTTGACGACTCATGAATTTTGGATAGCTCAATGTATTTTGATTTATATTGAAGGAACTGGTCATTCAGGTATTCGTGCTTACTGGCCTCATGTTATTCTTTATGAAGTCTTGGAACCATTTGATATGGTTTTATGTATTGAAGATCATGATTTACATCATCGATATGGAAAAAATGGAATGAATTATGGAAAACAAACCAGAATCTTCGATCAAATCTTTAGTACTGTTTCAAAACGTGTTGAATGTGAGAAAAAATAATTCGATTTCGTTTTTTTTCTATTTCAAATTCATTGTTACATATATTGTACAAATTATTTTTTTTATAAATAAAAATTTACTACGTATTACCCAGTATTCAGTATCGCCATGTTGGAAATTACCAAGTAAAACAGCACGACTAAAATAACAATGACGCATGAAGTTTCACCATGAATAAGAGATGAGTTAATACATACTTTATTATTCTTCTGACTCAATACTTTACTTATATAAACATACATCTTGTTTAATATACTAAGACATAATAAAAAAAAATAATTGAAGACCAAAATAACAATGGATATGTCTGATTTAACTACTGAACCAGGTAAGTCAAAAATAGAAATATATGAAAAAGATTTTATAGTCTAAAATTGATTGAATTATCGATAGAATGTTTGAATAAAAACTTTGTATTGATTGAAACAAAACCTTTTCAACAAGCACGTGAACGTACTTATTTACATCGTTTTTCAAGAGAATATCCGTGTCGTATGCATATGAAAGAAGCTGGCTGGTTTATTTTCAAACCAGATGATAATCAAATTGTTGCTACATGTATTTACTGTAGAATATTTTGTAAAGATTGGACTCATCAATATGATCCATATAAAGTTCATCAAGTTCTTTCTCCGGCATGTCCCTTTGTTTTATATAGATGAAATGATTTCACTCCATCATCATCATCATCTATAGTGAAAGCTGTTCCAAAAAATCGAAGAATTCGACCATCATCTCATTTGATGTCAGTTTCAGTAATCAGAATTAAATCTTTCCAAGAACATTTACATTTATTTACTGTTCATTCACCTGAACATCTATCAACACTAGGTTTCTATTTCAATATTCAAACCTCTATGGTTGAATGTTTCTCTTGTCATGTTCAGCTATCTATTTCAAATCTTGAAAATGATCTAATGACAGTACATAACAATCGATGTACATATGCTGAACAGTTACGAAGTAAAAGATTTATTGATGATGAAAAGTATTCAATATTCAAGTTACTTTTATAAGATTCTTCAGGCCGAGCACCACTTCACATTGAAGCTTCGAATAAAACTTATCAAGTTGATAGTAAAACCATAGATAATATAAAATTCTACTTTTTATGACACAAATAATTGCGATACACCAGAAATACTTATATCAGCACTTCTCATTCCAACTAATGAACAATTATCACAACAATCGGATCTAATTTTCAAACAATTACAATCAAAATTTTCATCAACAAAAACAAACGCTTGTTTTTCTTTAGATATCAATCGATTCACTAGTTGTGATGGCCCATTAGTTCATATTCTCAGCAGTATTGTTTCTAATTCAACAAATTTACAAATGTTACCAAATGATAAACAGTATCTTCAAACCAGATTCATATTTTCATAATATTATTTCTTGTTTCAGATGTTTACTGAATGATCCTTCGACAGAAAGCAGAAATCCAATGACTAATCATCTATTTCAATGTAAAACATGTTTAAATTCCGATTGTTTATCTTTGTTTGTCTCAATTCAATGTACTCATATTGGTCTTTGCTCTAGACAATGTTTTTCAAACTGGCAGACATGTGCTATATGTGGTTATGCACTTGGAAGAGTCATTGAGATATATTCGACGTAATTTTATATTAAAAAAATTGTCTCAAGAAGAAGAAAAAAATTGCATGCTTCTTGTAGATCAATAGTGCGTTAATGAAGTTTCTTTCTTTTTTTGTTTTAATCGCAGAAAACTCTAAATAGAAAACATAATAATTATCTTTCCGTGAAAAATATGAACTCGAGTATTTTAATTGTAAAGATAAAGTCAATTCCAGGTGACTTCAAAAGACAACAAATTACTTTCGACTACTTGTAGTTTTTGATTTCATACATGGTTTATATTTTGAAAGAAGAAACGTCAACATTCATTTGTAGGCGTATCGGACTCACGACCTTGAAAATGCTTTATTTAATTATATTGAATCGATATAAAATTTAACGTTGATGTTAACAAAAGAAAAAAAAACTCATCGAAGAATATTTTGACGTAGATTTCTTTTTCAATGAAAATACATTTAAAATAGTTGCAACGTAATATAAGATCTATATTTATCTTTATGAACTTTAAACATTTGTTCAATTTGTGTGTGCATTTACGTGTATCAAATAGTATAATGCATGTTGTTCATCTGTCAAAGAATGAAATATGAGCTTTTCGTTGCTACCAACACCTTTAGCTAACAACCGTCGTTGTCATCGTTCGATATGTCACAATCCTCTTATCATCTACTTGACAAAATCCTGCCGAGTGTGTGTGCGCGCGCGCTTTGTCATATTCTCGTTCCTTTTTTCCTTACTCTCTCTTATCGACAAAAAGAAGAAGAAGAAAACGACGAAATATCGTATATCAATCGTCACATTTTATACAAAGAAGAAAGAAAAAAAAATAGAATCTGTTGGGCTACCGAATGATAGGAATGACGAGAGTTTTCAGTAAATGAAAGAAAAGGAAGAAAAAGAGAACTAGGGTTGAAAAGTAATTGAACAATATACTTGTACTGTCACTACAGGTGCTAATTGAGAGAAGCCGAGAGAGAGAGAGAATAACTTCAATTTTGAACAATTAATATCCTCATCTTCGATACTTAACTATTCGATTTCAAGTTTTTTTTTTCTTTCTTTCTTTCTTCCTTTCTTAATATGTTGTATTGATATGTTTTTTTTTCTTCTGTAGAGATGATTTGTGCTGAACTATCAACTTGAAAACCATTAGTAATACAAACTGAAAAATCATCGACAACAACAACAACAACAACAATCCCAGAAACATCTACTTTTGAGGTCTCAAATGAGAGTATAGCACAACATTAAGATTACAGTTGTGGTTGATGAAGCCTATCCAAGAACGTAAAGGTATGTGTAATGGTTATATGCTTGGCAGCAGTTAGAGCATTTGCTTGCCTTTTCTCTCTGTCAATGCTCAAATATTATCAGACACGCATGCACATGCACATAGTTACTAGGCCAATCGAAGTATTGTTGCTAGAGAATACCCACACGCACAAATATTTACACGTTTTAAAGTCGTTTGTTGCGTTCAATCAAATATATTTAATCAAAAAAAAAACGTCGAGGCAAAGAGAAAGAGAAATCTTAGACAATAGACGTGACGAGGAAATGCAGAACATTTATTATCAATTAAAATAATTAGATTTATTAATAAATTAATAATATTTATGAACAAGCATTTATCATTGAAATTATTTTTAGATTAAGACAAGACATTGAAGACAAAAAAAATACATTTTTTAAACTTTATTTCGTCTCTTTTTCTTTTTGAAAATAGAACGAAAACTTCGACAATTGACCGAGATAGATTTGATTCGTTTATTAGATTGTTAAACTTGTCATTTGATTATTCCCCCCCTACTGTTTGCAAATAGGTTTTTTTCTTCTTTTTCTTCTTGAGTTTTATTTAAAAAATGTTTAGATCAAACGATTTGTAATCATTCGATGAAGTGAAGAAAAAAAAAGAGATTTTGTTTATTAAAAACAGCAAGTGGTACAAGAAATTGCACTTGATGTATGGATTTCTATGTCGACATCGATCGATGAATAAATGAGAAAACGAATTTGACGACGACAATAAATGTGCTCTATTACAAACATTCATTTAAACAACTAGAGAGTAACGAAGAGAAGAGAAAAAAAGACGAAAAAAAAATGAGGGATAAGAAAAAACGGTCGAATGAGTTCCTACAAGTGCAAATATGAAAAAAAAACGTTACTTCACTATAAAATACTTTTCAACTCGACGTTTTTTTCTCTATATCTCATAGTACTAAACGAGAACGAGTCTGTTAGTTGATTTTTTCTTTCTCCATCTCTCTCTCAGCTCGTTTTTTCTTTATTCGATGTTAATATCTACTATTTAGTAGACGTCTTCGGGATTTTTTTTGCTCATTCTGTTCGTCATCTTCTTTTTTTTTAATTTCCTGTTCTACACATGCATCCGTTTTTGATTCATTTATATTATTTAACTAGATTGTCAACTAAAAAATCAACATTCGACTGGATCACTTGATTTAGCTGATCCAAAATCGAATAATAACGAAAATCTAATCGATTCAATGTTAACATCACCACGAGCAAATGCATCGGAGAATTTTCTTCCTAGTCATCACTTAGCTTTGATTACACAACCTGTTCTCGCTGCTCGATCAAGATCAAGAAGAAAAACAACAACAACAACAACAACATCAACAAATATTCTTGCTGAAACATCAAACAAAGACAAATTCGATTCGATGACAAACAGTCGACGAAATTCATTCAATGATTCACCACCATTAATTCTGCCGATTAATCGAGTAAAATTTCACGGGGAGAAACTCGATTTTTTATCTGTTCGATTGTTTAGATTGACACATCACAATATCAAAAGAAATCGAATTATCATCATGATTCATCGGATTCTGGTATCGATTCGTCATTTTCAACGAATTCATCTGTACAAACTCAACAATATTCGAATCAACACATTCAAATTCATCGTCCTCTAAGTGCGCTTAACGAAGATTCAAGTCAAGACGATGGTTACGTCGATGAACATCAGCTAAATCCTGTTCGTCTTCGTTTTCCTCCAGTTCCTCATCATTTTCCACGAAATCGTTCGATGGAAGATATTCTCAATAATCATTCACACGAACAACAACATCGTTCGAGTTCATTTTCCGATGAAAAACAACAACAGAAATTATCTATTCAACAAGATAAACATCTCAAGCGAATCAGTGATGGTGCTCTCATAGATTTTCATCGAAAAACAAATTCGAATAATAACAATCGAAATGAATATGTTTATTCGACAACTAATCATCATCAACAACAACAACAGCGATCATTCAATGATTTAGCCAACAAACATTCGACAAGAGGTATTTGTTTGGCTTTGAACTTTAAAAATACTTAACATTGTTCTACTGAGAGAATTTATCTTGAAAAGAAAACAAAACATGAGAAGACAAAGAAACTAGAATCCCGCTCGAGACAAAACCGAGTAGATAAGGCGGCTGACTGCAATTCCCTAATGTGCAAGAGTTAAGACAAATAGAGTTAGCATATGAGTCACAGATATACGGTATGCGTTTTTTCTAATCGCATCGGTCAAAGTTTTACGAACGATCTCTAACAGCCATTACTTGATCTCTCTTTTTCTAAAAGACTCTGCAGTGGATAAACTTGAATTTCAACAAATTTAATTAAATCGTGTATGCATAAGGCATGTGACGTATCAATGGTCAATTAAAAATGAGCACAAATTAAATGCTCAGTAAAAAATATTTTTGCTCAGTAAATAATCATTTGTTCAGTATTCAAACCAAGATCTCGGTAAAAAAATTTACTTTTCGCATTAAAAAAATCATTTTATTGGTAAAAGAGGAATTTTGCTAAGTATCGATGTTTCACTGTTCCTATGAAACCAATTCACTACAAACTTGAGGGTGTTGAAGGTGTTTATTAGTTGAATAAAATTCTGTTGTATATAATTCTGTTATTTTAGTGAAATAAATACACTAAATTACTTAGCAAAAAGAAATTTTTTACTTAGGAAAGGTTATTAAGAATTATGTATGAAAAATACTGAGCATTGGATATAATTTACTGTGCATTTAATTGCTACCCATTAAAAATGAGTCATATATGATCATATAATGCGAAACTATAATATGTTAATCAGTCATTTGGTACATCTTATATTTCCCGAACGACTTTGAATTTCGAAAAACAGATTTCAGATTACTAGTCGTCAGATTCTGAGGATTCCGAATATATCTTTTTCTTTTCAAAATGATGGACAATTACTTAGAAAGGTTGGGATAATTGAAGTGTGACTCATGTGTCCGTAGGGAGAAGAAGAAGAAGAAGAATTTTGCTAAGCAACCAAGCTAACTGAAATCAATAAGTCGTCTTGCTTCAATAAATTGCAGTCAGTCGCCTTAAAAGTTTCATTACGGTCTGTTGTTTTTCATTTACGGTCGAATTTTAGTTTTACCGAATTCAAATGAATCAAACATGTTAGCAACTGTAAATAATCTTTCGTCAACGCAAACTCTTATTCGTAAGCCGAATCTTTCGACATTAAAACCACTGAGAAAAAAAACTAAACTAAATCTACTCGTTGAACAACAACCACCACCACTAACATCATCACGTCTCGCCGTTTACGATGAGCAAATCAATGGAACAAATAGTAGTTCAAGTACTCAAACAACACCGAGATCAACGAAACCTGTTCAAGAACAAATCAAATCGAAAACTTCAACACCAATTAGTCATTATTCAAATCAAGAACAAATCCGTGCCAATGTCAATCGATCGGTTGTCGAACGGCAACAAGCACCATCGCGTCGAGGTCTCATGCAGCAAATGATTCCATTCGATGCATCGCCATCGAAAGTCAATAATCTTCTTCTTCGACATCATATTCAACAAAATCAACCCGCCGTCATTTTCTATCCAAGTAAGAGAAAACTTTATTACGTATTTACAATTCAATATCTGTCAGAAGACAAATGAAATCAGAATTATTTATACGTTCTTCGGAAGGTTAAATAGAAATTTAACATTTGTCCTTGAACGAATAAACGAGTTCATTCTTTTGTGTTGAATTAATATTTTAACATGTCGGTTCTCTTTTAAAGGTTCGAACTCGCCGAACTTAACGGTTAATCGACAAATGAAAGTCAATCTACCGGTTTTGTCCAACGACGAAACCAACGGATATTTTTCTCCTGAAGACAAAAGAAAACAAATTAAAGAGAAAAAATTATTGAAATCCAAAGATGATTTTCAGTCGAAAGGACAAGACAAAATTAAAAGTAAATATTTCATTAAGTTCAATTTTTTCTTTTCTTTTCTATGAAAATATCCTCTCAAGGTAAAGACAATCAAGACATGTCGAAACGACAAAATTCACAAGAACAAGTTGATCTGCAAAATTCACGACAACGAACGAATTTTCTCTACGTTCAAAAGCGACAAGACAAACATTTGAAATCGAAATATGAAAATGAAAACAATTCGCCATATCGACATTCGGAATATTTTGATAATCAACAGATTTTTAAAGAGGATTTTCGACAGCAAAAAGCAAATTTCAATGGAACGAATCGATATTCGACCGGAGATTCGATTGTTTCGCAATTTGATTTCAATCAAAATCGAAAACAACCAATTAATCAAGAACAATTCGTTCAAAAAATGAAATCCAACGGTGTTGTTCTTCGAAATAAAATCTATCCGCCGAAGACCGACGCTCGGCCGAGCAAAATCTACTTTCAAAAATACGAACTCAATCCATCGAATCAGAAATTATCTCGAATTCAACCGATTGAACCAACAAAACACGAACGAGAAACAAGTCGATTGAGTTTGATTTCGAAACCGAAAATTTCCGATGATTTTCCACGACAATCGCCAACATCTTGGTCAACTATTTCCAAACATCAAACCAGCCAACAGCAAGTACAAATCGATTTCTCTCGTTCGCCATCATCGCAAAACAATTTCCAACGAGATATTTCCAATGCATCATCGAGAACCTATCGACTAAACGAACAACAACAACAACAACCGTCGGAGAATGATCAATCGTTTCAAACAGCATCTCATCATACGTATCCGTTTACTTTATCGTCTCAAGATGAATTAGAAAACGATGACAGATCGATTGAGACACCTGTCAACACGAATAATCCGAATCCGATCGAGATCTATCAACTATCGAATGAAAACGATTTACAAAAACAAAAATCGCCATCGCCACTCGTTCATTTATCTTCGAAACAATCGCCAATGAAAAAAGTGATTATCTCAAATGAAAAAGACGAAATCATTACGAATTACGATAGTGATGATGGATGGAGCGATGATTCAGCTGAACTTTTGTACGTCGATGAACGTTATGCTAACGAAAAATTCAATAATATTCCATCGTCACATCTAAATTCACAGAAACAACATTATCAGTATCATCTTCAACAACAAAATGTGCTTCTCCAGTAGTAATCTCCTTCAGCGTTTTTCTTTTTCTTTAATTTCTGTGCTTTTTCTCTTCTTCTTCGTTTTCAACGTGAATTTATTTATCTATAATCAGACTTCATTAAAGCTCCCCTTTTCGTTTTTTGTAATTAATCAACAAATCGAACTAAATATATATAGAATTGAAACAGTTCAAAAAATGAGTCTCAATACAGAAGTCTGCATGATTGATTTGGTTTTGTAAGATTTCATTTGAGAATAAATGCAAGTTCTCTCGGTGCTTTTCTCGTTCTATCTGGAATTCATCAAAGCAGATGGCTGAAAAGGAAAATGTCTTTTTTTGATTACTTCAACTGTGAAACCTTGAAGACAACAATAACAACAGAATTATCTTTGAGAAAAAAGAGGATTTTTTTTCGTCGACGAGATCATTTCATTTAAAAGAAGATTTCTTTGTGTTTATCTCGTTATGTTCACAGACGTGAACGTAATTTTCTTATAGATTAAATAGAAAAGTGCAAATGAGGTCACGATCGTTAGTCAACGAAGAGAACCAAAACATTGCTCTTTCTTTACTTCAAGAGGTTGGATCCGCTCATGATAATATGGCATTTGTGGACACGCTCCCATCCATACAACAAAATGAAATTTCGACAACAACAACAGAAAGAAATCTTCAAGAGAATCTTTTGATTTCATTTCAAGATATTAATTTCTATTCGAATTCAAATTCGAAAGCAAAATGTTTTCGTTGTTGGAAATCAAAACCACGAAAGCAAATTCTTTTCAATCTTACAGGAGGATTTTCATCGGGAATGAATGCTATCTTAGGTTAGTATCGATTTAATTTAAAAAACAACTCTCTCTTGTTCTCATTTTTAGGACCATCGGGTTGTGGAAAATCAACTTTATTAGATATTCTTGCCGATCGAAAAGATCGAACTAATGTTACTGGACGAATTCTTGTTAGTGGTCGACCTCGTTCGAAAAGATACAAATATTCAATTGGTTATGTTGTTCAAGAGGGTTAAACAATTCAACGAACGTTTTGATTTTTGAAAAGAGAAAATGATTCTTCATTTAGATATAATAAGTGGAACATTGACTGTTAGAGAAAATCTAATGTTCTCTGCGAATGTTCGTTTACAACGTTCGAAAACCAGCGCTGAACGTCGTAATATTGTGAATAAAATCATAGCAGATTTAAATCTTGAACGATGTGCTGATACACAAATTGGTACACGTTTCGTTCGAGGTGTTTCAGGCGGAGAAAAACGACGAGCTTGTATCGGAATGGAATTAGTTATTTCACCAAAACTATTGTTTCTAGACGAACCGACGAGCGGTTTGTTTTGTTTTTCAATTGAAAATTCAATTCGAAATGTAATTCAATGTTCGTAGGACTCGATGCATCAACTGCAGAAACGGTGATGAAATCATTGTATCACCTTTCGAGACAAGGATGTTTGTATTTCAAAAGGGATAGTTTGACAAGAGTAAATCGCATGTGAATCATTTAGGTACAATTATCTTTTCCATTCATCAGCCTCGTTATTCGATTTACAAACTATTCGATCGAATAACTTTATTATCATTTGGTCATATGATTTATTTCGGTGAACCGAAAAATCTTTTGACATATTTTTCTCATCGTGGATTCCAATGTGATGAACACGAAAATCCAATGGATTTCATTCTCGATGTTTTAATTGAATGTAATCAAAATCAAACGATTTCAACTCTGCAAAATGCATATTTACAATCGAATATGAAAACGAATATTGAACATTTAATTAACAATCAAAATCAACTGATAATAAATTCATCGAATGAAATCATTGTTCGATCGCATTTGATCGAATTTTATTATGTTTGTATTCGAACACTTCGAAATACGATTCGTGATCCGGCTATGGTCGGATCACAGATCGTTGTTTCGATTTTTCTTGCTCTTCTAACTGGACTTGTTTTCAATCAAATTCAGCCAACAGTTGAAAAAGGAATACAAAATCGTCTCGGAGTGATTTTCTTCATTGTTGTTAATCAAGTTTACAGTACAACAACTGCATTAGAACCACTCGTTCAAGAACGTGTACTTTTTATTCACGTAGGTTTATCGAAAACGAGAAAAGAAATCTGAATTTGCTATTGTTTTCCAAAGGAAAATGCGAGTGGTTTTTATCGAATATCGACATATTTTCTCGCGAAATTGATTTGTGATATTATTCCAATGCGATTAATTCCGTCGATTATATTTTGTTTGATAACATATTTTATGATTGGATTTCAATTGTTGGTCGATCGATTTTTTATTTATCTTCTAACGATTTTTCTCAGTACAATATTCGGTTCAGCGATTTGTTTTCTCATTGCGTCATCAATTCCAATTTTTGGTAACAAAAAATACTTTTCTTTTTCTCAATTAATTATTCATTGACTGATTTCAGTCGTTGCATTGATCGTCGTTGTGTTTATCTTCGTTGTTATGATGGTTTTCAGTGGATTTTTAGTTGATTTACAAAGTATTGGCGCATATCTTCGATGGATTCAATGGATTAGTGCATTTCGTTACGCAACGAATTTAATAACAATAAATGAATTTAAAGATTTGAAATTTTGTGCAACAAATAATTCACAAATTTGTCCAATAACTGGTGAACAAATTCTGAATGAACGTGATATTCCCTATGAAACTCATTGGGATTTGTGGCAAAATTTTCTCGCTTTAGTTGTGATGAGTTCAGCTTTTTTGATTCTTACATTTATTCAATTATTAACAATGAAAAAAGTCAAATAAAATTCGAATTTTATTTCCAACATACGTAAATGGCTAATAGGACAACCAAAAAGATTAATAAAATGATTATCATTTGTTCTTGTTGATAACGAGATTTTTGTTTATAATCAGATACGTTTTGTTGAGAAGCACTCAATTCTCATTCATGATTGATCTAGATTAAAAAAAAACTTGTCAGTTCAAATAAATATTTATTTTCATACGTACTCTTGATACTTCGCTTTGTCTAAATAACTGCTTGTTTAATATAGCCCAGGGCGATCAATACGGTCGTCGTGACGGTAAAAAAAGGTAGCGTATATGGCCATTTTACGCAGTTTACAGCCGTATTTTATCGTAAATGATTATAAATGAACTACCGTGCCCAAGTCTCGAATAATACTATTTATATAGTCTGGTTCTTTTTAGTTTCTATTCTCGCTCCCACTTTCTATTTTTAAGAATTTTGAGTTTAAATAACTTGTGAAATGTCAAGAATATTCAACCAGTTGTCGAAACGGATCCAAAAAATAAATGAAACTCTGTACAAAGTCAAGGAGAAAGTAAACATTTGTATTTGAATGTTGATGCATTTGATATTCGTTTCTAACTTAATTATATATTTCGAATTGAAAGACATACAGATTCATTCTATTATTCAATTAAAAAATTTCCATTTCGATAGTTAATAACAAAACATACTTGTGCGAAGAAATGATCTGTAGAAATATTTTATTTGAATGTAACAACTGTTTGTTTAATGATCTGTTTAAATTGATATAAAAGGCACTGCTTCATAAGTAGAAATCATTCCTTTTCATCATGAAATTTCTCGATTATTCGACGATAATTTGCAGTTTCTTGATTTTATTCTTGTTCATCGATTACTGTCAAAGTTCGGCTGAAGAAGAAGAAGAAGATATTTCCCATTTGCAAGGAAAATTTGATCAAGATTTGAACATTATCTTCTCTCGTATGGGTTTATTAGAACGTTTAGTGAATCGTAAATAAACTCATCTGTTTATAATTACATTGTTTTTGCTTATTTAAAGAATAAATAACAAAAAAGAAGAAAAGTCTTTCTCCAAAGTTTTATTTGTTTTGTTTTTTGGCCTCATAACAGAAAAGATTGACAAAAAATAAATTTTATGAAATCGCACAAAGAACGAGCAAGAAAAAAGAAACTATCCGCCGGTGTGAACGAAAGAACAGAAATACATGTTTACGCAACAAACAAAAACATACATCGATTGATTTGTTTTTCTTTTATCGATATAATCTCGCGTATCTTTCCAATTCATCTTCGATTGTCGATGGTTGAGTATCGTTTTGCGTGAGAATTTGATAGAATTGTTGTTGTTGTTGTTGAGTAACAATTTCCACAAGACCATTTTTCGTTGTTCGAGGAATTTCATTCAATGATTGACTTAACCATTGAGAGAACTTCTCCGGCATAAACGATTTCACATCGGCGATAAATTCCGATATTGATAAACGAATTGCCGATGGGACACGATCGATTAGAATTGCTCGAATTAAGCCCGTCAAAAGATTAGGAAAATATTTCTCACAGAAACTCATGGCTAATTGTTGAATTTCAGCTGCATTTTGAAGATGTTTGTCTTTCTTTGAATTTGTTGTTAATTTAGCTAAAGTTTGAACGAATGCAATCATACTTGCGCTTGCATCTCGATGTTCTAAATTACAATTCGATACGATTTGCTCGATGATTCGATCGATTTGGCTGCTTTGTAAATATTCGTATGAACAACGTTGAAGTAATCGCGATGATAAACGATAGAAATCATCGACAAGATCAGGATTTTGTTGAAAACCATTGGGATTTGTCAAAATTGAAAATGTTTTTTGAGTTAAATGTTCACTCATTGAAATAATTGCTCCTTTTAAATCTCGATCATTTCCGTATTCATCAACAAATACCGAGATTAAATACAAAAAACACGAATGTGCAACTTCATCGTAACTCGTTATGATCTAATCGAAAGAAAAAACCGAGAATAAAAGAGAATTTGAGAGAGATTTTCAATGAACAAACAAGAGTAACAATCGGTTGAAAGAATGTTTTCGCATAGGAAGACATCGATCGAATGAGAAAACGAATTGTTCGCGACCAACATTCGCTTAATTTCGATGATGAACGATATCGAACAATGATCAATTCAATGTATGGATACAACTAAATTCACAATTTGTCGAAATTAAAATCATCAAAATTGGTTTTACTTTGTGAACAAGATTTACACAGAATTCAGCTTCGATATTTATCGATTTTAAATCAAAACTTCTGTTCGATGAAAAAAAACAAAAGCAAATAGATTTGTGATGGTTGAATTCGAAATTCTCACCGAAAGATCGCGGTTAGACAGTCGAGTCGTTTGACAATCGAACTGAAATTTGAGTCCGATTGAACCGAAAGAATCTAAATCAACGAGAAGAAATCGTTTTCGAATTCTATTCAATCGCAAACGAGAAAAACCTGAGTTAAACAATGAATTTGTTGGTCGAAAAGTATTTGCAAATATTTTTGAATATCATCTTTCGATGTCAAACGAGAAATTAATTTCGATGACGCTGAAAAAGCAAAAAAAACTAAGAATTTGATTTGATTTCGAAAGTCAAACCTTTGAGAAGACATTGTGCTGATGGTGAACCATTTTCTGTTTGATCTAACCAAATCGTTGCTTGAATAATCTGCTCGAGATCATTGACAAGCTGCTTTTTACATTGTTGGCAAATCGTAAGAATCGCATTTGCTGAAACTAAACGTAAATCTTTGTCCGATAGTAACGAAAGTAAATAGCCGAGAACGGATTCTAAATGAATTCAATTGACGAGACGAACTTTTTTGTGTTGAATTTGAATTACTCAGATATTTTTGATCGTTCTTCGAAATCCATTCGTTCAGTTCGGCTAACAATCGAACGCCCGTATATTTCAGCGCTGTATGAACAATTCCGATCTCAGTCGGCGTTGAAACAAGAAGTTGAATCAAATTAGGAACATATTTCTCTTCATCCAATGGCAAATATGAAGCAACACAACTCATTATATACAATGGAGCTTCACTTTCTTCCCAAGATAAAGATATCGACTTCTCTAATTTCTCAAACATCTAAATTCAATCAAAATGAAAAACAACGATTTCGTCAAAACAATGTTTTGTTTTTTACATGTCGAAAACAATTCAAAGCACCGGTGATGAATATCGTATCTTTAATAAGACATTCGACACGATAACGAAACTCAGCTAAATCACTATTCGATGGTTTCGATGTTTTTTCGTCGGTTTCAGGCGGCACGCCCAACTAAAATGTCAAACAAAAACCACATTTCCTTGCTGAATTTCGCAAAATAAAAGGATTTTTACATGATCTGAATCAAGTTTACATTGTCCACAGAGAATATCGAGAACTTTTTCTAAATATGGTTTCACTTTGTCAATCAAACGATCGTCATTAAACGATTGAAGTAATTCAGAAAGACGATACCACGTATAAAATGTCGATTGAACAATCTGAACAAAAAACAAATTCAATTTTTCATTTTCATCGTCCGATTTACTTCGTAATCCGTATGTTCCAATGGATAAATGATTAAATGAAGACAAGTTAAATCACTTAGCTCGGATTGACGACCATCGACGAGACAATCGGCAATCGATTCGATTAAATTTGTAAAAATTCGCGTATAATTCTGTGCTCTTTTGTTAGAAAATCAAAAAAATCATTTCAACTGAAAGTTTTCAAACGAACTTATCAGAATTTTCGTCTTTAACTGATTGAAAATATGGTTTGACAAAATGTTCGTTGATTTCTTTTTTTAAATGAACAATTAACGACCAATATTTTTGATATTCCTATAACGAATCACCAGTCAAAATAATTTGTTTTGTTGTTCGATTTCTTGACCTACTTCACAGATTTCCAAGATATTACATAAACAATCACACGCACTTCTATGTACTTCATTCGAACAATGTGAAGATTTCTATGAAAAGCAAAAGATGAAGAGCATCGGCAAGTGAAGAATTTACGAGAATATCTAAAAGACTGTTGACTAATGGCGATGAAAGAAGAAGAGAATCGCTAAATGCTTCGATTTGTATCCACGATGCGAAACATTTGAGAATGCCAATGAATAATGTTTCGTCAGGCGTTTGATTGACATGAAGAATCAAGATCTTTTTCAACAAAACAAAAAATCAATAATTCCGTTAGTTTTCAATTCGAACAACAAACGAGAATATCGTGAATTTGTTTGCCGTAGTTCGAATATTTTTCACGGCAAAATCGACGACGATTTTCTCCGATTCGAATTGTCGATGTGTTCACCTAATCAAACTGATTTTTAACCATTTCGAATTCACAAAAAGTACACGAACTTCTTCAGGCAATGCTGTCAAAAATTCGAGTAATGTCAAAAGATGTTCATTCGATGTTTGCAATCTAAATTGTACACACTGGAGAATTTCTCTTTTTTCTTTGCTCAATACTTTTCTACAACGTCTTCAACTGGTTTTTCCCAACCAACGTATTGAAGAGCTAAATCAGCTGTTGCCACGGCTAACTGGAAATAATCAAACAACAGATTTGATGGAATTCATTTGTGGAATCAACTCACTTGGACTCGTACTGTGTTATTTCGAGTGAGTTCAGCTCGAGCGAGATGATCGAGTAAAGAATCACACAGCGGCTAAAATATTCGATAAGAATGCAAGTCGAATATTCGATTTGAAAGATACTTTGCAATGTTCAACTGGTAATTCATCGAAATTATGTTGAATCTGAAGAGAAAAATAAATTCTTATTCGAATACTCAAGCGTTTATTTTTTTTTTACTTTATGTCGAAGGATTTGAGCTGAAAGACAAGTCACTTCCAAGTTTTGATTCATCCGTATTAATTGATCAGCCAATGACCATGCATAGAGCTACAAACACCGATAGATTCACGTTTTTTTTTGTTGTTGTTGTTGTCAAATCAAACAAGTTTACCGATGATTGAACACTAAGTAACCATTCTGAGGCGAATTTCTTTCGTGTTGCATCTTGATCGTGGTAAAGTGTTTGAACAGCACGAACAAAATTATCCGGTGTTACTTCAATTGATGAAGTCATGTTGATTATCGTGGACTTATTCGGATGTTTCTATGTTAATATCAAAGAAAAAAATCAATCAATCTAAATAAATCAAAAGTTTCCTTTCCAAGTTTTGTGAGATTTTCGAAAGACAATATATTTTCCTTTTTTTTATTTGATGGATAAATGATTTGTTCACGTTATTCGACCAATCTGATCACGGGCAAAAAAACGTCGAAATATTTCATTTGCATTTTCAGACAAATTCATCATTGAACTTGAAAATATCAATTTAAAATAAATAATTTCCAAAGAAACAGATTATTTTCATTAGAAGTCAACAGAACTAAACGAAACATTCGAAAAGAAGGAGAACAACGCTACTATCAACGTCGATCAAAAGCCAACTCCTTCATACAGACAATCTTATCACAATGAATAGGAAGAGCTTAAGTTTCAATATTTGCTCTTTATCGACTTTCATACGTTTTAAATTGAGTTAAGACTTTGGTAAATATGAAACATTCGTCATTTTCTGTAGATGTCTTGGAATGGAATTCTTCGTCTGATTTTCTATTGAGAGAAAAACTTTCCAACCTAAATAAGTTTATCATTCTTTTTCTTAGTCATAGCAACAGCTAATATTTGTGCTTCACCGATGAAACAAAAGATAAAATCGTCAATATTTTTACTCGTATCATCAAGTTATTTGTAATTATTCATTGTAGATTGATGAATAACGATGATAGTATTTGATTAAACGTCATGTTTATTTGTTTTTGTCATAGGAAAAATAAACTTTCAAGTGTTGTTCGCTTCTGACGCGAGAATTTCTTGTTTTCTTTTAGCATAAACTAAATAAAAAATACAAGACGTGCCGACACTATCAACTATTGGTAGGCAATATTGCGTCGAAAATTTTGTATGATTAGAAGAACGAAAGAAAAAAGAGAGAAATTATTCAGATTTTTTCGTTCTATTTTGAGAAGGCCGTTTGAGTGTTGTGCGGTATAATTACTCGTTTTTTTCTTCTCATTTTCTATTAAAGAATGGGGCCTCATTCATCCAAACATAATGATTATCAAGTGAATAAATCTTCGAAATCAGTATCACCGTCGAATGCCGTGCAACAGCAAGCGAATCGTCAAAACAATCTGTCTGAACTCGCTGTCATCACAGTTATTTTCAATCCAGTCAAATATCGATCACGTTATGAGCATTATCATCGATTTGCAGCTCATATGGCGCAGTCAGGCGTTCAATTGTATACTGTCGAATGTATTTTTGAATCGGCTGAGAAATTTGGATTGCCAAGACAAGATTTCGAAATCACACAACCGAGAAATCCGAATCATATTCAACTTCGAGCTCCGAATATAATGTGGATCAAAGAAAATCTTATCAATATAGCTGTCATGCGTTTACCAAAATATATAAACTATGTTGCATGGATTGATGGTGACATTGAATTTGAAGTATGTACTCGAAAAACACAAACAAACAAACTGAATTCTAACAGTTTTTTTTCTCTTAGCGTTCTGATTGGGTACAATTAACTATAAATGAATTACAACGCTATCCGATTGTTCAACTATTTGAATTGTCATATTTTCTTGGTCCAGGAGGCAAAAAAGATATTCTACGTCGAGATTATTCATTTGGTTATTCGATTCGACATAATAAACCAATCGATCCAAAGAATTATGACCAATGGTATGCTCATCCAGGTTATGCATGGGCAATGCGACGTTCAGCTTTTGTTGAAATTGGTGGTTTACCTGATTTTTGTATTATTGGCTCAGGTGATTTACATTTTGCATTTGCACTTTTAAATCGAGTCAAAGAAACCCTACGACCAAATCTACACGTCGATTATCAAAATTTAACGATTACTTGGGCGAATAAAGTTGCACAAGTCGCTCAAAATGGTATCAATGTGAGTTACGTTGCAACGAATATCTATCATCATTGGCATGGAAATAGAAATGATCGAAGTTATGTCGATCGATGGTATGTCGATGCACAGATCATCGCAGAAGATTTTCATTTTTCATCATTTTAGGACAATTCTCGAACGACATCAGTTTTCACCGTTGAATGATTTAGAAAAGAATGATGACAGCGGTCTTCTTCGATTAACTTGCAAAAAAAATCATAGAGCAACTGATCCAGATGCACTTGAACGAGATATTGTTGCTTATTTTAAATCACGAAATGAGGATGCCAATGTCAAAACAAATCCAGTACCATCTCGACAACCACCCAATAAAGCCAAACCTTTTGTAGCTGGAAAAACACAACCGAATCGTGCTGCTGCTGGAGGTCTCAGGCCGACTGGTGGAACCACATACAATCCACGACCAGTTAATCGAAATCCCATTTGGTCATCCGGTCCACACGGTACACATGTTGATGATCCTGATCCATTTTGGAGTCAATGTCGTTGTCCAGGACATCATCATTGCCCAGATAATCACGATTGCCCATGTTCACCAAATCATTATGATGATCAACAATGCTGGGATCACCCACAAGACGATGACCATCACCATCATCACGATTACGATGACCATCATCATCACGACGATGATCACCATCACCACGACGATGATCACCATCACCACGATGATTATCACCATCACCACGATTACGATGACCATCATCATCACCACCACGATGATCACCATCATCATCACGAAGATCATCATCATCACGAAGATCATGGAACCTGTTATCCTAACGACGATCATAGTGCAGGTCATCAAGACTATGGTAATACAGATTATAGTGGTCCAGGAGGATTTTATTAACTTATACCGAATTGATTTGATTTTTCCACATAATTGTGATTGAATCGATTTATTTTTTTATTCAATTTGATGTAATAATAAACGATCAATTGGCAAAACATGACTTAGAGTAGAGAATCTCAAGTCTACTAGTTCAATAGATGTCACTAATACGTAGTAATAATACTTCATTCGAGTATTGAATTAACAAATCGATGATCGAATGGTAAATTATAGCGTACCGCAATAGAAATTCAAGAAAAAAACGACTACAACATATTTTTCTGTTAAACTAAAAGTGTGATAATGTTCTCGAGATTGATTTCTCGGGGTACATTGCAATTTCTTTCAAATCGATCAATTGTACCGGTAATTTCAATCAATTATTTGATCTTGATTTGTCAATGATATCGTTTTGTTTTTAGTCAATTTCATATCGATTTCAAAGTTCTGGTTCGAATCGTTCTTCAAGTCAAGAACTCGATGAGAATGAAAGTTTTTTGAATAGCCGTGACCGAGCTCAAGCTCTTGCTGATGAAGAAATCGTCGACAGTGTCGATCAAGCGACAAGCAGTCGAGTTGAAATGATCAGTCAAGCTATGAAAAATTATCTACTGAAATCAAGAGAAAAACGTTCGTTTTCTCTCTCTTTGTCGAAAACTGATTGAGTTTTTTCGTTGTAGAAAAAGTTCTCGATGAAAAGATTCACGAGTATGAAGTCGGTCGAAGACATTTAGCAAGAATTATGGGCGAAGATCCGGAAAATTTTACTCAAGAAAAAATCGATGTATGCGCAGAATTTGTTTTCGATGAAATCGAATTGTGAATTGTTTAAGGACGCATTGAGCTATTTACTTCCATCGGGTTTACTTGACGAACGTGCTCGACCGAAGATGAGAGTAAAATTTTCATTTCAATCCATTTTAAATTTCTCGAATCAAAATTCTCTTTAGCCACCTGAAGAAATGTATCCAAAAGAAAAAGGTTTTGAAAAACTGTTTTGTTTTTTTTTTCGTTTCGATTGAATTTCTTCTTTGTATTTCAGCCGTTCAATTCGATAAAGCTGGTCGACCCTATCATTTTCTCTATTACACAGCTAAACAGAATTATTTCGATGTTTTACATGTAAAATTATTTTCTTTTGTTTTTCGATTCGTTCGACTATAACGGATTTTTGCTTTAGACAATTGCAAATAAAATCGAAGAACTGAAAAAAGCTGAAGTTGCTCTCTTGGCATCGGGTGGCGAACCTGATTATGCTCAAAACGAGTATCGATTCAATTCGAAAATCATCTCGAAATCTCTTTTTTGGTTTTCAGTGAATTTAATTACACTCAATGGGAATCCAAAGCGATTTTCGAACAACGATTCTTAGAAAAACTCGACGACGAAGAAGTAGAAAAACAAAAGACTTCGATACAAAAAAAAAAACAAACTTTGCTGAATTTGTCTAGTTTAAAACATTAACAATCTGTTTGAATCGTCTTGTTAAACATCCATTAGCTTACACAATCAAAGATTACATCAATTCCTTTCGAACGAAACTCGCTGACACAATTACTAAACAACATATCGAACAAGTAAATCACTAAAAATAATAAATCATCGAGATAAAAACAAATCAGGTTGTTTGTTTTAGTTACGATATGATGTCGATGGTCGACCTTATCAAATAGCTACAGGTAAGAAAACGAATTAATAGGAAATAGTTCGATGTCAATCGGTTTGTTGATGATGAAAAATTCGAAGAAATTCCGTTGAAATCGAAGAGAAAACTGTCGTTGAGTTGAATCATCGTTGTTGTTGTTTTGATATTTGTCATTGTCGAACTTTGAATTTGTTCGAGTTCGAATTCTTCTTTCATTGCGTTAACTAAAGGAAATTTATGAGTTCGATCTTTTCGATTCTTTCGACAAAATTCTCCATTAAAATCATCCATATCCAATGTCCAAATCATAGCACCGCCCAAACGTTCACGTTTAACGTATCGACATTTGTTTTTGATGCTATCTGGATCATCGTATCCAATCCATGAGCCCGATTTAAAACTAATCGGAATTTGATGTTCTTTATGCCAATAACGTTTGTAACCTTCTTTCAATTCTTTTTTACAAATCTAAAGTTTAAAATGAAGTTTATTCAACGAAAAAGAAAACGAATTTTACTTCGAAATAAGCGAGAACACCGCTTTCGCCAAGATAAGGCGATGAAACTGAACCAGAACCTCCGCCACCTTGTCCAAATGCTTTGAATGGATCTTTACCATCGGCTGAAAATGCTCGTCCGTAACCAGGAATACCGATATTAAGTTTTTCTCTTGCACAACCAGCTTCAATCCAATTGTACATCGAATTGTTCTAAATTCTCAAGATAAATTCATTCGTTTTCATTTAATTCGACGACATATCTACCGTATTCAATTCTCTTTCCATTCCTGTTTCACCGGATCGATGAAATAAGGCACTATGATGACCAACTTTATTGTTCCAAGACCCGTATAAATCATAAGTCATTACATTAATCATATCAACATATCTAAAATTCTTTTTTTTTCTTCGTTTTTCTATCGAAATGGATGTTTTACTTGCAGAGAACAGGTACATCGTATCCTTGTGTTATTAGATATTTTCCAGCTGCAACAGCTAAACTAACTAATAGACGATCTTTATTCGATTTTTTTGCTTCTTTTTTAAACATTTTATTCATTGTCTTCGAAAGAAAATGAAAAAAAATCTCGATTATTGAAATGAAAAATCTACTTTGGCTAATAATCCAAAACGTTCTCGATGTTCATTGGCTGGAAATTCCCAATCTAAATCAATTCCATCGAATCCATATTGACGACAGAATTGAATAACATTTTCACTGAATGATTCTCTAAAATCAATCGATTTGCAAATTCCAACAAACTAAATTCGAACTTCAACCGACCTGGCTGATTCCGAGCCCACTAACGAATCAAAATCTCCCGCTTTTCCCCAACCTCCACAAGAAATCAAGATTTTCAAATTGGGATTTTTCTCTTTCAATTTCATAATACGTGGATAAAGTGGCTAAACGAAAATCAAACGTTGTTATTCATCAATTTGTTTCGTTTTCGTCGAACTTGTTCTCCTTGATAAACATGAATATCATTCGAAATCTGTGGTTGCAACGATCGTCCATGAAGATTAGCAAATGCATATAAAATATGCGTGCATAAATCAGCTGGAATATCTTCTGGATAGACTCGGGATTCTTTTATCGATCGATGGGCGCCCCAATTCGTAAAATAACATATTCGATTGTATTTTTCTGCCGAATAAAAAACAATAACAACAATGATCTTGATCGTTTGAGTTTAGTTTTTTTTTTACCTGAGAAAACGAAATTGAAAAGAAGACAAATCTGAATAGAAGACAACCACATTGCATTAGAAGGCAAAGAAAATGTAATCTTTCGTTGTTATTGTTCAAATAGATGATTGAGTTTATATTCGAATTGACGAGTTAATCCTTTGTTTGACGAAAATTATAGTTGAAGGAGAACAAACGAGTCAATGTTCAACATTGTTTCATTTCGCTTTTTAGGTAAACATAAATGGTGTACAGCAACTGTGACATTACGTGAAGGGACCGGAAAAGTTACGATCAAATCTCCATTTGTTCAAACATCTGTCAATGATATTCTTTATTTTACAAGAATTATTCATCGGTTTGTTTGTCGAACAAATTTCGATGAATCTATCGGTTTTCTTTTAGTGATCAACTGTTGTATCCATTTAAAGTCTTAGATCGAGTCAATATGTTCGATGTCGATGTTGTTTATGATGGAATTGGATTTACAGCACAAGCTATTGCCACACGTTTAGCAATATCGAAAGCACTTTGTTCGTTTATTTCATCGAAAGAAGTTGAACATCTTCGATTAGGTTTGTGTCAATTTACATGTTTGTTTAGTTTAGCTTTTTTTTCTTCTTCTTTTCTGTTTGAATTCAGCTGGTCTTTTGACTGACGATGGCCGACGTAAAGAACGTAAACAGCCAGGTAAAAGAAATGCTCGTCGAAAATACAAATTGTAAGTTGAACATTTATTTTCATTTACGAAAATGAATTTGATTTTCTTTTTTTAGCCGAAAACGTTAAAAACAAAGCAATGCGTTTGTTCATCACGTTTAGGACAGTTTGGGTTTTTTTTTGTATTGAACTTGTTTTTCTTCGATTAAAAAACAAAATAAAAGAAAAAAAAAGATACAAAATATTTTTTGCTTCATTCAAAACTATGCACCGAGAAACATAAATAGAATAGTTTCGATTCGAATTAAATATCTACTACGAATATATGATAAGAAAAGATCTGTTTTTTACACGTTCCATTCCATTTTTTTCAAGGAAAAGAATGTGAGATAATCGAATATCTACATTTATCAAATGAGTATGTGCCTTTTTAATAAATCATCGTTTATATATAAGGCAAAGAATCGAGAGAATAAGTCTGTTCCAATGCCATCGAATAGTTATCAACGTTATATCACAGATCAACAACGAAAACGAAAAATGAAAAGACTTATTTGGCAAATATCGATTGCTGTTATTGCTCTTCTTGTATCGGTTGTTTTATCGATGTTCGTGAATTTTAAACCGCTTTTCGATAGTATCCTAATGAAAAATATCAAACTTGCACCAGGTTCTAAAGGTTATGAAAGTTGGATCAATCCACCGATCACAACAGTTAGAAACTATTATTTATTTAATATCAGTAATGGCATGGAAATTGAAACAGATCCAAAAAAAGCCACAATTAAATTCAGTGACACACCCGCATATCCTTATTCGATTTTAACAAAAAAAACAGATGTTCAATGGTCGAATGATAATCAAGAAGTTTTCTATGCTGTTGAACGTTCGTTTCAACGTCATTCAACATTCGATTCATCAGCAGTCAAAGATCGAGGTGTATTTGTCGATATGCTACGCGCAGTTTTTCGAACACCATTTGGTACCAATCCGGACTCAACATTTTATACTATGGCTGGAAAAAAAACAGGTTTCTTTGTCGAAGCAAATGCAATTGATCAATTAGAAGGATTTACATCAGATTTATTTAAACAGATGAAACCAAGTATGTATGGACCAAATCTTGAGAAATATGGATTCATCTATCGACAAAATGGAAGTCAATTGTACAATGTTACGATCAAAACTAGTAAATACTATTGAAATCAATGTGTGTATGTATGTTGACATTTGTTTTCATTTATTTAGATACACCAATCAAAGGTGAAATACTCAAATTTACAAGTAAACTCGTTCCATTTGAGATCACAAATGCAGCATATTCATTTCCAATCTATGATGGTCTTACATATCCATCGGGATTGAATCCAAATCGATCATTAAATATCTTCAATTCAGATTTTTGTCAACCTGTTCGTATTAAATACAAACAAACAGTTAATGACATAGTTCCTGGATTCGAATTGTATCAATATGAACTTCAAATAGTTGATTATAGTAAATGTAAAGATCCATCCGATCCACTTACATGTGAACAAGTTGATAAACTTGATGTATCGAAATGTATATCAGCTTCATTACCAGATGATACAATCTATTTATCAAAAGCCCATTTTTATGGTGCAAGTAAGGAAACAATCGACGACATGAACGTCGAAGGATATCAACCATCA
>Ga0209930_1000657_pt1 | contig 72757 bp, 63 predicted proteins | sample ThiBiot_500_biof_2_FD_183948 | JGI IMG/M metagenome (GOLD analysis project Ga0209930, IMG submission 183948) | Wastewater bioreactor microbial communities from Cape Town, South Africa - Thiocy_cont_500_biof (SPAdes) | ecosystem: Engineered > Bioreactor > Thiocyanate-remediating >...
ATGTTCTGCCGCCTCAAGGATTTCCGACGCATCGCCACCCGCTATGACAAGCGGGCCGATATCTTCCTCTCTACAATCCTCTTGGCCGCTACCCTGACTTGGTGGATCAATTGAGTCTCGACCCTAGCGCCCCGTCGAACCGAATCCGCCGCTGCCGCGCGAGGTGGCCGAGAGCGAATCGGCGCACGCGAGTTCCACGCGCGTCACGGGCGCCACGATCATCTGCGCGATGCGCTCGCCGCGCCGGATGGTGAACGCCTCCTGACCGAGATTCACAAGAAGCACATTGATCTCGCCGCGATAGTCGGCATCCACTGTGCCCGGCGAATTCAACACGGTGACGCCATGCCTTGCGGCGAGGCCGGAGCGCGGCCGCACCTGCGCCTCGAATCCCTCGGGCAAGGCGATGACGAGTCCGGTCGGCACCATCGCGTGTTGTCCGGCTGCGAGCACCAGCGGCGCTTGTTCGGGAACCGCGGCCAGCAGGTCGAGGCCGGCGGCCTGGCTGCTCTGGTAGGCCGGCAGCGCAAGACCTTCGGCGTGAGGCAGTTGCAGGACGTCGACCTTGATTGCACCGCTCATGCCGGTTGATCCGACATGACCGGGACGATGCGCTCGATCAGCATTGCGGCGACCTCTTCCTTGGTCATGAGGGGAAAGGACTCGGCCCTGATCTCGCCGCTGCTTTCACGCGTCAGCAGATGCACCGTGTTGCGATCTCCGCCCATCACGCCGGTCGCGGGCGAGACGTCGTTGGCGACCATCCAGTCGCAGCCCTTGCGCGCGAACTTCGTTGTCGCGTTGTCGATGAGATGTTCGGTCTCGGCGGCGAAGCCGATCACCAGCGCAGGCCGGTTCTCGCGCAGGTTCGAGATGGTTGCGAGAATGTCCGGGTTTTCGACCAGTTTCAGCGGCGGCATCCCGGTCGCGGTCTTCTTCAGTTTCTGCGCGCCTTGGTGCGCGACGCGCCAGTCGGCGACCGCGGCGGTGAAGATCGCGACGTCCGTTGGCAGCGACGCCTCGACGGCCGCCAGCATGTCGCGCGCCGATTCGACATGCTCCACCGTGACGTCCGCGGGATCGTCGAGACCGACCGGGCCTGCGATCAGCGTCACGTCCGCCCCGGCCGCCTGCGCCGCAGCGGCGATGGCAAAGCCCTGCTTGCCCGAGGAGCGGTTGGCGATATAGCGCACCGGATCGATCGGCTCAAAGGTCGGTCCGGCGGTGACCAGCACGCGGCGGCCCTTGAGGGGCAGCGGGCGCGCGGGCCTGAGAATCCGCTCGGCGGCGGTTGCGATCTCCGTCGGCTCGGCCATGCGTCCGACGCCGGCCTCGCCCGCTTCGGCCATCTCGCCGGCATTGGGGCCGATCATCACGACGCCATCGCTGGCAAGCTGTGCCACGTTGCGGCGTGTCGCCGGGTTGTTCCACATCAGTGGATTCATCGCCGGCGCCAGCAGGATCGGTCTGTCGGCGGCGAGCAGGATCGCAGTGGCGAGGTCGGAGGCCAGGCCATGCGCCATCTTTGCCATCAGGTCGGCGGTGGCGGGGGCGACCACGATCAGGTCGCATTCGCGCGCGAGCCGGATATGGCCGGCATCGAATTCGCTGCCGGGATCGAACAGATTGGTGTGGACATGGGTGTGCGACAGGGCGCTGGCGCTCAGCGGAGTCACGAATTGCTGCGCAGCATTTGTCATGACGCATTGCACAATAAAGCCGCGTTCTTTCAGCCGCCGGATCAGGTCGAGCGACTTATAGGCGGCGATACCGCCGCCGATGATCAGCGTTACCCTCGACAAGGCACTAGAATTATTTGTTTTTCCCGGTGTTGCTGCGTTGCGATATGACCACCGGTCGTCCGCGACGCGGTCAGAGGGTGAAGCGGTCGTTGCCGCTCTCAGGATGACGCGGACCTCATCCTCGACGGACCGGCCGTTGCGCGCGGCGCGCAGGCGCAGCTCGGCCTTGGTGGCATCGTCGAGTTTGCGGATGGTCAGGCTGGCCATGACACTCCTGCGGTCAAGCGCGCTTGCATTGATAGCAAAAATATGCCATCAATGCAATCAACGGGCTTTAACGTGTCGTCCAGAGCAGGCCGACCAGCGCGGCCGCGATGACCCAGAGCGCCAGAATGCTCCAGCGGTGGCTGCGCGCTTCGGCCCGCTTGATTTCCGCGATGGTGTCGGGACCCAGCGCCAGCCCTTCGCGGGACATCGTCTCGAATTGCTCGATCAGGGCGACGGTTCGCGAAGCGAGCGCCGGAAGCCCTGCGAGCAGGCGGCCAAGCTCGCCCGCGCCTGCCACCGCGCCCTGCATCCGGCCCATCGGGCCAAGGTTCTGCGTGATCCATTCGCGCACCACGGGGTCGGCCACCGTCCAGATGTCCAGCTTGGGATCGAAGCTGCGCGCCACGCCTTCGACCACCACCATGGTCTTCTGCAGCAGGATCAGTTCGGGGCGCGTCTGCATGTCGAACAGGCCGGTGACCTCGAGCAGCAGCGTCAAGAGCTTGGCCATCGAGATTTCCTCGGCGGTGCGATTGTGGATCGGCTCGCCGATGGCGCGGATGGCCTGCGCGAAATTCTCCACCGAGTGATGGCTCGGCACATAGCCGGCCTCGAAGTGCACCTCGGCGACGCGGCGATAGTCGCGCGTGATGAAGCCGAGCAGGATTTCGGCGAGGAAGCGCCGCTCTTTCAGCCCCAGCCGTCCCATGATGCCGAAGTCCACGGCGACCAGCCGGCCCGACTTGTCGAGGAACAGGTTGCCGGGATGCATGTCGGCATGAAAAAAGCCGTCGCGCAGCGCGTGGCGCAGGAAGCTCTGGATCACCTTGCGGCCGAGTTCGGGCAGGTCGACATGCGATTGCGCAAGGCGCGCATGATCGTTCAGCGCGATGCCGTCGATCCACTCCATCGTCAGCACGTTGTGGGTGGTGCGGTCCCAGTCGACGGTGGGGACGCGGAAGTCGGGATCGTCGCGGGTGTTCTCCGCCATCTCCGACAGCGCGGCCGCTTCCAGCCGCAGGTCCATTTCCATCGCCACGGAGCGCGACATGGTGTTGATGACTTCGACCAGGCGCAGCCGCCGCGCTTCGGCGGAGTGCGCTTCGGCCTTGTTGGCGACGAAGAAGAAATCGGAGAGGTCGCGGCGAAAGCGTGAGGCGACGTTGGGCCGCAGCACCTTGACCGCAACCTGCTTGCGGACGCCGTCCTTCTCGACCTCGCCACGGTGCACTTGCGCGATCGAGGCCGCCGCCACCGCCGGTCCGAAACTTGTGAAGGCTTGCGCCACCGGCTTTTCCAGCGCGGCCGCGACCACGGCTTCGGCCTCTGCTTGCGCAAACGGCGGCAGGCGGTCCTGCAGGCTTTCCAGGTCGCGCGCCATCACCACGCCGACGACGTCGGGCCGCGTGGCGAGGAACTGTCCGAGCTTGAGATAGGCCGGCCCGAGCCGGGTCAGCGCCCGCGACAGCCGCGGTCCGGATTTCGCGCCGCGGCGTTCGATCAGGCGGGCCATGCGCAGCGCGAGTTGTCCGGGCGGCGGCACCAGCGACGGATCGACCACGCCGAACACGCCCTCGCGCGCGAACACGAACGCGGCACGCGCCAGCCGCGCGGCATGGGTCAATGCGGAGATCACAAACGCCAGCCCGAATGCAGCGCGACGATGCCGCCGGAGAGAACCTGCCAGTTGACCCGCGCAAAGCCGGCGTCGCGGATCATGTCCGCGAAGGCGTTCGGCTTGGGAAACTTGCGGATCGATTCCACAAGGTACTGATAGGAGCCGGCATCGCCGGTGACGGCGCGGCCGAGCGGCGGGATTACCTTGAAGGAAAACAGGTCGTAGATCTTCTCGAGGCCGGGCACGTCAACCGTCGAGAATTCGAGGCAGAGAAACCGGCTGCCCGGCCTCAGCACCCGAAACGCCTCGCGCAGCGCGGCATCGATGCGCGGCACATTGCGGATTCCGAACGCGATGGTGTAGGCGTCGAAACTGCGGTCTGCGAACGCCAATGTTTCGGCGTTGCCTTCGACGAACGACACCCGATCATCGAGATGCGCCTTGACCGCGCGCTCGCGGCCCACGGCGAGCATGTCCGGATTGATGTCGCAGACCGTGGCCCGGAATCCGTCTCCCGCGGCCTTTACCGCACGGAAGGCGATATCGCCGGTCCCGCCGGCGACGTCGAGCAGCGCGAACGAGGCATCGCCGCGCGGCGGGTTCAGCGCCGTGATCATCACGTCCTTCCAGACGCGGTGCAGCCCGCCCGACATCAGATCGTTCATCAGGTCATAGCGCCGCGCCACGCTGTGGAACACGTCGTTCACCAGCGGTTGCTTGTCCTCCACGGGGACGTCCCTGAAGCCGAAATGCGTCGTCTGATCCTTTCCATCCATGCCCGTGCTCTCCATGCTACGGACCATAGCCTGCCATGCTGCGTTGCGCTACAAGCGAGCTCCATCTGAAGATGGATCGCCGTTCGAGAGTGGTTAACCGGCGACATCAGGAGGGAAGCGCCGATGCCCCCACAGTTCGCCAAAACGACTCCGATCCTGCGGATGTTCGATGTCCGCAAGGCGCGGGAGTTCTACCTCGATTTTCTAGGCTTCAAGGTCGATTTCGAGCACCGGTTCGAGCCGGATCTGCCGCTCTACATGGGGATATCGCTCGGCTCGGCGGTGCTGCATCTCAGCGAACATCATGGAAGCTGCTCGCCCGGCGCGCGGATCATCATCGAGACGACGGGGCTTGCGGATTATCAGGCCGGGCTGCTCGCCAAGAGCTACGGCTACGCGCGGCCCGGATTGGAGCATCAGCCCTGGGGCGCCACCACGATGACGGTGACCGATCCGTTCTACAATGCGCTGGTGTTCAGCGAGGAAGAAGCCGAGACCGCGACGGCTTGAGACGCCGGGCGATCACACAAATCGAGCGAAGCCGTGCCCGAACTTCCCGAAGTCGAAACCGTGCGCCGCGGCTTGCAGCCGGCGATGGAGGGAATGACCATCGTGCGCGCCGAGACCCGGCGCAAGGACCTGCGGTTTCCGTTCCAGGCCGATTTCGTCGCCCGGCTGGAAGGTCAGGCCGTGACCGGGCTCGGGCGGCGCGCGAAATATTTGCTGGCCGATCTCGCGTCCGGCGACGTGCTGCTGATGCATCTGGGCATGTCCGGCTCGTTCCGCGTGATCGATGCGGCGGGAGCTGCGGCTCCGGGCGATTTTCACCATCGGCGCAACGAGGCTCGCGCCCACGATCATGTGAGGTTTACGATGTCGTCCGGCGCCGAGATCGTGTTCAACGATCCCCGCCGCTTCGGCTATATGAAGGTCATCGCCCGCCGCGGGCTCGACGACGAGCCGCTGCTGAAAGGACTAGGGCCCGAGCCGCTCGGCAACGCATTCGACGCGGCGATGCTGGCGCACTCGTGCCGCGACAAGAAAACCAGCCTGAAGGCCGCGCTGCTCGACCAGCGCGTGGTCGCGGGGCTCGGCAATATCTATGTCTGCGAGGCGCTGTTTCGCGCGCATCTGTCGCCGCGACGTCTCGCCGCGACGCTGGCCCTGAGAACGGGCGCGCCGACCGAGCGCGCCGTCCGGCTGGTCGAGGCCATACACGATGTGCTCAACCAGGCAATCAAGGCCGGCGGCTCCTCCTTGCGCGACCACCGGCAGACTTCCGGCGAACTCGGCTACTTCCAGCATTCGTTCCAGGTCTACGATCGCGAGGGCGACAAGTGCCCCACCCCCGGATGCAAGGGCACGGTGAAGCGCTTCACCCAGAACGGACGCTCGACGTTCTGGTGCCCGAGTTGTCAGACGTAGCGCCTGCGTACGGCACAAATCCGCGCCGTCATGACCCGATGCGCCATTGCGCATCTGAGGGCGCGCGAAGCCCGGAATACATAATTCTGTTTGGTTATGGATTCCGGATAGCCGCTTATGCGGCTTCCGGAATAACTTCAGATATTTTTGACCGATGGGATCATCTACTTCCGCACGCAGATCACGCGGACCACCGCAGCTTTCGCGTCGGACGATTGACTAGCAGACGGCGTCACGCTGTTGGCTTTCAGGAAAGCCCGCACGGTCTCGGCCGGAGCGAGCACGGCCTGCGCGGCGGGCGCCGAAGGCCCTGCAACCGTGGCCGGCTTCAACAGCACGAGACCCGCGAACTTTCCGTTTGCGTCGAGCGCGGCAGCGCCGGAAAAGCCGGGCGGGGGCGCCGGAGACAGCGCCGGTTCGCTGCCGCCTCCCTGTGTGACCGATGCCTTGACGCGGCTCACCGCGGAGCCGCCGCCCTGGTTCTGCGGGTCGGTGATGCCGACAAGTTCGAGGCTGCCCTTGGCCGGGCCGCCATCGAGCGCGATCGGCTTTAATCCATGCGCGCCGTAGATGCGCAGCAGCGCGAGGCCGTGATCCTTGTCTCTGGCGATTTTGTCGGCGTTGCCGTGGCCTGCGACGACAATCGATTTGCACTCATCGGTGACGTCAGTGCCGGTGACGATCGCGCCATCGCTGCTCACGACCACGCCCGTCCCGTACTCCACGGCCTTGCGCGGCGGCGGACCATCCGCGGGAAACGGATCGAATGCGCTCGACATCGCGATCACCACGGGCTCCATGATGCCTTCGGTGGCCTGATCGTAGAGGATGGTCAGGACGCGCGCTTCGCTGTCCCGAAGCTGGCCGCGCACGTAGAATTTCTTCAGGCCCTGCATGCCCGACAGCACGAAGAAATCCGGCTTGACCGTGCTGTAATCGAGCTTGCGTCCGGCCGGTTCCTTTCGCTCGGACTCGGCGAGTTTCGCGGTGGTGAGGCCGGCATCGTTGCGGCGCGTCAGCCGGATCCGGATCGTGCCGGTCGCTGAACTCCATGTCGTGCCGTCGCCGTCGCTCGACTGCTGCGGCACCAGTCGCGCCGGCAGGCCGAGCCGGGCGCCGGTTGCGGTATCGGTGACGATCTTCCAGCCGGCATTGCTCCGCGTCTTCCGCGCGGCGGCAGTGAGCGCGCCGCGCTCCTGCGGGTTGAGCACGCCGGTCTGCTTGCCGCCCTGATCTCTCTGGAATGTCTTGATCGCCGCGATCAGCCGGTCGCTGACCTCGCCATTGATGAGGCCGTTATAGTGACCGGTCCATGCCAGGTCGGACTGCAGCGCCTGCCGCTCCGCCTGCGCCATCGCGCTCGCGGTGTCGGCCGGAGTCTGCACCGCGGGGCGGGCCGACGGCTGCGGCTTTGTCACGGCGCGTCCATGAGTGGCGGCGGGCTGCGCCTCGGCGGAAATCGCGGTGGTCACGATCATCAATGCCGCGGCGATCGGCGTCGCTCGCATGACAGCTTTCGTCTCCGTTGAAACGGCGCTAGAGTCTTTCACCGTTTCATGGAAACGATGAAAGACTCTAGCGTCTTGGTCTGACGCGTTTTCTTCACGCGAACCGGATTCCACTTCGCTCGAAAACGCTATATTGAAACACATCCGCGTGGCCGGTAACAGCGGCGATCGGGTTCAGGCCTGTGCGGCGCTGGATCGAAATACGAGAACGACAGGGACGATGCTGAGCGCCGACGAACTTGAACGCTATGCCCGCCACATCGTGATGCGCGAGGTCGGCGGCCCCGGCCAGAACGCATTGCGCAACGCGCGCGTGCTGATGATCGGAGCCGGGGGCCTCGGCGCGCCGGCGCTGATGTATCTGGCCGCGGCCGGCATCGGCACGCTCGGCGTGATCGACGACGACGTGGTGACGCTGTCGAATCTGCAACGCCAGATCATTCACGCGACGCCGGACATCGGCAGTCCCAAGGTCGCAAGCGCCGCGGACAAGATCCGCGCGCTCAACCCGCACGTCGCATTCCGCGCCCATCACATGCGGCTGGATGCGGCGAACGCGCTGCCGCTGCTGGCGGACTATGACCTTGTCGCCGACGGCTCCGACAATTTCGCCACGCGCTATCTGGTGGCGGATGCCTGCTTTCTGGCGAAGAAGCCGCTGGTGACCGCCGCGCTGGGGGTGTTCGACGGCACGTTGACGACGATCCGCGCCCATGAAAAAAATGCCGAGGGCGAGCTCAACCCGACTTACCGTTGCCTGTTTCCGGAGCCGCCGCCGGATGGCACGGTGCCGAGCTGCCAGCAGGCCGGAATCATCGGCGCGCTGGCCGGCGTGCTCGGCTCGATGACGGCGCTCGAGGTCATTCGCGAGATCGTCGGATTCGGCGAGGGACTGGTCGGACGGCTGCTGATGGTGGACGCGCGCGCGATGCGGTTCGAAACGCTGCACTACCGGCGCGATCCGTCGAACCCGCTCAACGGCGATCACCCGACCATCACCGATTTGAGCGCCTATCGCTGACGCCGAAACCCTCTCCCGCAAGGGGGTGAAACGGTGGACGCTATGCGCCTCAATGTCTCACAACATGCTCGGCAATACGCGATCCGGCGGCTTGTGGGCGTCGAGGAAGGTGCGGATGTTGATGATGACCTTCTCGCCCATCTCGACGCGGCCTTCGATGGTGGCCGAGCCCATATGCGGCAGCAGCACGACCTTGCCGGCCTTGGCGAGGCGGACCAGCCGCGGATTGACCGCGGGTTCGTGCTCGAACACGTCGAGCGCCGCGCCTGCGATCTCGCCGGCCTCGATCAGCTTGGTCAGCGTATCCTCGTCGATGACCGTGCCGCGCGCGGTGTTGACGATGTAGGCGTCCTTGCGGATCAGCTTGAGGCGGCGCGCCGACAACAGATGGAAGGTGGCCGGGGTATGCGGACAGTTCACCGAGATGATGTCCATCCGCGCCAGCATCTGGTCGAGCGAATCCCAGTAGGTGGCGCCAAGCTCGTCGGCGATCTTCGGAGCGACCGGCTTGCGGTTGTGATAGTGGATCTGCAGGCCGAAAGCGCGGGCGCGACGCGCCACCGCCTGGCCGATGCGGCCCATGCCAATGATGCCGAGCCGCTTGCCGCCCAGTCGCCGGCCGAGCATCCAGGTCGGTGACCAGCCGGGCCAGTCGCCGCCGGCGGTCAATAGCGCAGCGCCCTCGATGAAGCGGCGCGGCACCGCCAGAATCAGCGCCATGGTCATGTCAGCGGTGTCTTCGGTGAGAACTTTCGGCGTGTTGGTGACGGTGATGCCGCGCTCGTGCGCGGCGACGACATCGATATTGTCGACGCCGTTGCCGAACTGCGCGATCAGCCTCAGCTTGCAGTCCGGTTGATTCAGCACGGCCGCGGTGATGTCGTCGGTCACGGTGGAGACAAGGATATCCGCAGAGCGGACGGCGTCGATGAGCTGTTCCGGCGTCATCGGTTGGTCGTCGAGATTGAGCCGCGCGTCGAACAGTTCGCGCATGCGGGTCTCGATCGAATCCGGCAGCTTGCGCGTGACGACAACCAGAGGCTTCTTCTTCGCCGACATCTCTTGCCCTCTAGTGTTGCGCTTTTGCGGTTTTCGAATCGGCTCCGATGCAACGGCGCAATCCGGCGAATTCAGGTTCGATCGACGGACCGTTCAGTTCCCGTTAACCCGCTTGTTCGAAACTGCGGCCGCCTGCAGATCTCAACGTCTGTCACCCTTGGTTTCCCCGGGTCGCTTGCACGCCGTGCAGTTTCCCGGGCTCCCCGGTCGCCGGGTGCCTGGTCCTCTCTAGCAGAAGGCCGGGCCAAGACAAGAACCCCCGGGCCTGGAATGCTGATCAGTCGGGATCGGGGCAATGTGAGTTCGCGAGGGGGGGGGGGGGGGCGAGTGATGATGGTGAAACAGCTTTTCATGTCCATGGCGTGCGCCGCCGCGATGCTCGGTGCGGTCGGCATCGAAGCCGCCAACGCCAAGGACTCCGCGCTGTCCACGAGCGGGCTTCCGATTCCGCGTTATGTCAGCCTGAAATCAGATCATGTGAACGTCCGCGCCGGACCGACCAAGGACAACGACGTTGCCTGGATCTATACCAAGGCCGGGCTCCCCGTCGAAATCACGGCCGAATTCGAGAACTGGCGCCGCATCCGCGATTCGGAAGGCGCCGAGGGGTGGGTCTATCACTCGCTGTTGTCCGGCCGCCGCACCGCGGTCGTCACGATGAAGGCCAAGGATGATTTAGCGCCGCTATATGACAGCGCCGATATCCAGAGCGCGGTAGCGGCCCGCCTGCAGGCCGGCGTCGTGGCGCAGGTCAAGCACTGCGCAACGGGGTGGTGCCATATCGCGGGGGACGGCTTTGACGGCTGGATCCAGCAGCAGCGCCTCTGGGGCGTCTACGCCGACGAGAAGATCAATTAGACGTCCGCCCTGAGCATAAGGCACTCGCTCTCCGCGACCAGAACGTCATGCATTCGCGAAAGCGGAGTATCCGGCACGTCGCGTTTTCCGCTTTCGTCCAATGTCCTGGAAACACTGGGCCACCCGTCTTCGCGGGTGGTGACGGCTTGAATGTGGGATGTCGGTCCTTGAAGAAGATCAGCGCTTCTTGCGCAGCCGCACCACCATGTCGATACGGCTGATTTCGTAACCCTCCGGCACGGTCGGCATTTTTTGCAACACCAGATGCGGATCCGGGATGTCGACCAGCTCGTGATTGTTTTCGAGATAGAAGTGGTGGTGCGAGGTGACGTTGGTATCGAAATACGTCTTGGTGCCGTCGACGCTGACCTGCCGCAGCAGCCCGGCGTCGGTCAACTGGTTGAGCGTATTGTAAACCGTGGCGAGCGAGACCGGAACCTTGGCGATGGTCGCTTCTTCGTAAAGCATTTCCGCCGTGAGATGGCGCGCGCCCTTGCCGAACAGCAGCCAGCCCAGCGCCATACGCTGCCGGGTCGGGCGCAGCCCAACTGATTGCAGCATTTCATTGACGTCGTGCCACGGGCAGCCCGTCAGCGTCGGCTGCCGTCCGTGACCGATCGCCGCAACATCGCGGTCTTCCTCGGTCACCATCACGATGTTCTCGTTCATACTCACGCCATGCACCTGAAAATGCCCACCACCACATACTGAAGTGGTTCCACTCAGCACTATAGAAAAGAAGGGACGTAGATGCAAGTTTTTCGCAACTAGAACGACTCAAAACTGACAGCGGCGCCCGCAAGCGGCAGCGGCCACCGGGCGTGATGATTCCGGAATCTGTAAATTTATCAGTTGCTTCCTTTTGTGCCGAGGATCTGGCATTGGCCGGTCTTTGCTTGCGAGGCCGTCATGCGGGCTCCTGATTTGGGCCGGGCGCGGATCGCAAGGCGTCGGCGCGCCGATTTCCGACGCCTGAATCGAAACCTGTGCGCGGACGGGGGCCTTTTGCGAATCAAAGCGTGCGAATCCAACGCGTCCTCGCTTTGCCCCCCTCCTGACCCTGTGATAGAGAGCCCGCGGCGCCGATCCAGGAACCGGCGTATGTCTCAGGCGCAAGCCACACGTTTCGCGCGCCTCGCGAAGCGTCATTCCTCGATGAGAAAGGCCAGACAGCATGCAGGACCGGCGCAGCAGCTACGATTATGAGGGTTTGCTGGCTTGCGGCCGGGGCGAACTGTTCGGACCTGGAAATGCCCAGTTGCCGTTGCCGCCGATGCTGATGTTCGACCGGATCACCGAGATCAACGACCATGGCGGGGAGTTCGGCAAGGGGCTGATCCGCGCCGAACTCGACGTGAAACCCGATCTCTGGTTCTTCGGCTGCCACTTCAAGGGCGATCCGGTCATGCCGGGCTGCCTCGGCCTCGATGCGCTGTGGCAGATGGTCGGATTTTATCTCGGCTGGACCGGCGGCGAAGGCCGTGGCCGCGCGCTCGGTCTTGGTGATCTGAAGTTCACCGGCCAAGTGCTGCCTCATGTCCGCAAGGTCGTATACAATGTCGACATCAAGCGCGTGATGCGCTCGAAACTGGTGCTCGGGATCGCGGACGGATGGCTTTCCGCCGACGACGATATTATCTATCGCGCGAACGACCTGAAGGTCGGCCTGTTCAAGCAGGACGCCGCGCCGGCTGCATGAGAGCCCACGATGATGAATGAGGGACGGCTCCGGCCGATCGGCGTGGGCTTCGGTTTTTTGACGGGGATGCCTTCATGAGACAGCGTAACCAGAGGGCGAGGAGATCATGAGGCGGGTTGTCGTCACGGGGATGGGCATTGTCTCGTCCATCGGAAACAACACTCAGGAAGTGCTGTCGAGCCTGTACGAGGCCAAGTCCGGCATCACGCGCGCGGAGAAGTATGCCGAACTCGGTTTCCGCTCGCAGGTGCAGGGCGCGCCGACGCTCAACCCGGCGGACGTGGTCGATCGCCGCGCGATGCGCTTCCTGGCGGAGGGGGCAGCCTGGAATCACGTCGCGATGGAGCAGGCGATCCGCGACTCGGGGCTGGAGCCCGGTGACATCTCCAACGAGCGCACCGGGATCATCATGGGCTCCGGCGGCCCGTCCGCGCGCACGATCGTGGAAGCGGCCGACATCACCCGCAGCAAGGGACCGAAACGCGTCGGTCCGTTCGCGGTGCCCAAGGCGATGTCGTCCACCGCATCGGCGACACTCGCAACATGGTTCAAGATCAAGGGCGTCAACTATTCGATTTCGTCGGCCTGCGCGACCTCCAATCACTGCATCGGCAATGCCTACGAGACCATTCAGATCGGCAAGCAGGACATCGTTTTCGCCGGCGGCTGCGAGGAGCTTGACTGGTCGCTGTCGGTGCTGTTCGACGCCATGGGCGCGATGTCCTCGAAATACAACGACACGCCGGCGACGGCCTCGCGGGCCTATGACGTCAGCCGCGACGGCTTCGTGATCGCCGGTGGGGCCGGCGTGGTGGTGCTGGAGGAACTCGAACACGCCAAGGCCCGCGGCGCGCGCATCTATGGCGAGGTCGTCGGCTACGGCGCGACGTCGGACGGCTACGACATGGTCGCGCCGTCGGGCGAGGGCGCCGAGCGCTGCATGAGGATGGCGATGTCGACGGTCAAGACCAAGGTCGATTACATCAACCCGCACGCGACCTCGACGCCGGCCGGCGATCCGCCGGAAATCGAGGCGATTCGCAAGGTGTTCGGCACCGGCGAGACCTGTCCGCCGATTTCCGCCACCAAGTCACTGACGGGCCACTCGCTCGGCGCGACCGGCGTGCAGGAAGCGATCTATTCGCTGCTGATGATGAATAACGGCTTTATCTGCGAAAGCGCCAATATCACGGAACTCGATCCGGTGTTCGCGGACATGCCGATCGTGCGTAAGCGTATCGACAACGCCAAAATTGGGGCGGTGATGTCGAATTCATTCGGATTCGGCGGCACCAACGCCACGCTGGTGTTCAAACGACTGGATGCTTGATCTGTTTGTGCGGCTTCTCGCAAGAGCGGCGGTCGCAGTATCGATTTCGTAAAGACCGGGCTGAAGCGCAAAGCATGTCTCGCGCGGATGGTCGGCCATCCAAATCTTCCAACATATCCACGTCGCAACGGCGTGGATGCCCGGCTTGGGGCGGGCAGGACGGAGTCTCGCATGACACACCTGATGCAAGGCAAGCGCGGCCTGATCATGGGGGTCGCCAACGACCACTCGATCGCCTGGGGCATCGCCAAGACGCTGGCCGCGCACGGCGCGGATCTGGCCTTCACCTACCAGGGCGAGGCGCTGGCCAAGCGGGTCAGGCCGCTGGCCGAATCGGTCGGCGCGAGCCTGGTGCTGCCGTGCGATGTCGAGGACATCGCCTCGGTCGACAAGGTATTCGCCGATATTGGCAAGGCCTGGGGCAAGATGGATTTCCTGGTCCACGCCATCGCGTTCTCCGACAAGAGCGAACTGAACGGCCGCTACGCCGACACCACGCGCGAGAATTTCACGCGAACCATGCTGATCTCCTGTTTCGCCTTCACCGAGGCCGCCAAACGCGCTGCCGCGCTGATGCCGGACGGCGGCAGCATGCTCACGCTGACTTACAACGGCGGCGACCGCGCGATGCCGAACTACAACGTGATGGGCGTGGCCAAGGCGGGGCTCGAAGCATCGGTGCGCTATCTGGCAGTCGATTTCGGCGGGCAGAACATCCGCGTGAATGCCATTTCCGCCGGCCCGATCCGCACGCTCGCCGGCGCGGGCATCGGTGATGCGCGCTTCATGTTCGCGTTCCAGCAGAAGCATTCGCCGCGGCGGCGCGGCGTCAGTCTCGAGGAACTCGGCGGCGCCGGGCTCTATTTATTGTCGGATTTGTCCGGCGGGGTCACCGGCGAGATTCATTTTGTCGATTCCGGCTACAACATCATCGCGATGCCGCAGCCGGACGCACTGCGCAGCGAAGGCATGGGCAACGGAACATCGAACGACGCGGCGAAGTAAAACAGCGGATCGCTCGGAAACGCTTCGCCGCAGGCTTTCGTCTCACTGCACGACCTCGCCGTGCTGGGTGAGGTCAAGGCCTTCGCGCTCGCTGTCGCCAGTGACGCGCAGGCCGATCGCCGCCTTGACGGCGAGCAGGATGATCAGCGTTGCGATAACGTCGTAAGCGACAGTGGCGAGGATGCCGTAGATCTGGACCATCACCTGATGGGCGTTGCCGTCGATCAGCCCCGCGCCGGCCTTGTTGATGGCGGTGCGGGCGAACACGCCGGTGAGCAGCGCGCCGATGATGCCGCCGACGCCGTGGACGCCGAACGCGTCGAGGCTGTCGTCGTAGCCCATCATGTGCTTGAGACCCGTCGCGCCCCAGTAGCAGCCGACGCCGGCGACAGCGCCGATCACCAGCGCGCCGGTCGGATCGACGAAGCCCGAGGCCGGGGTGATGGCGACCAAACCGCCGACCGCGCCGGAGCAGATGCCGAGCACGCTCGGCTTGCCGCGCAGGCCCCATTCCACGGCCATCCAGGCCAGCGCCGCGGCGGCGGTCGCGATCTGGGTCGCCGCCATCGCCATGCCGGCCTGTCCGCCCGCGGTGACCGCCGACCCGGCGTTGAAGCCGAACCAGCCGACCCATAGCAGCGACGCGCCGATCACGGTCAGCACCAGGTTGTGCGGCGCCATGTTCTCGCTGCCGTAGCCCTTGCGCTTGCCGAGCACCAGCGCGCAGACGAGGCCCGCCACGCCGGCGTTGATATGCACCACGGTGCCGCCTGCGAAATCGAGCACGCCGAGACCGCCGAGGAAACCGCCGCCCCAGACCCAGTGCGCGATCGGCGCATAGACCAACAGCGACCACAGGCCCATGAACCACATCATCGCCGAGAACTTCATGCGATCGGCGATCGCGCCGCAGATCAGCGCGGGAGTGATGATCGCGAACGTCATCTGGAAGCACATGAACACCGATTCCGGAATCGTCGGCGCGGCGCTGGCGACGGAGTCGGTGCTCATGCCGATCAGCAGCATGCGCGAGAAGCCGCCGATAAAATTCGTGCCTTCGGTGAAGGCAAAGCTGTAGCCGATCACCATCCACAGCACGGTGACGAGACAGGTGATAGCGAAACTCTGCATTACCGTGGCGAGCACGTTCTTCTTGCGCACCATGCCGCCATAGAACAAAGCGAGGCCGGGGATCGTCATCATCAGCACCAGCGCGGTGGAGGTCAGCATCCACGCGGTGTCGCCCGAATCGATTTTGGGCGGAGGCGTTGCAGCAGCCGGAGCGGCGGTCTGGGCCAGCGCGGCGTCGGCGAAGGCCGCGAGAAAGGCTGCGCCCGAAATCGCTGCGATGGCCAGTCCCGCGCGGGCCGGGCGTTCGAACCTCATGTGGTTTACTCCTGATTGAGAAAAGGTGAGCGCCGGATCAGATCGCTTCGGCATCAAGATCCCCGGTGCGGATGCGAAGCGCGTGCTCGAGGTCGAGGACGAAAATCTTGCCGTCGCCGATCCTGCCGGTCCGCGCGGTCGAGGCGATGGCTTCGATGACCGCATCGAGCTGGGCGGAATTGACCGCGACCTCGATCTTGACCTTCGGCAGGAAGCTCACCGCATATTCCGCGCCGCGATAGATTTCGGTATGGCCCTTCTGGCGGCCGTATCCCCTGACCTCCGTCACGGTCAGACCGCGCACGCCGATCGCGGTCAGGGCATCGCGGACCTCTTCGAGCTTGAAGGGCTTGATGATCGCCATAACGATTTTCATGTGTCCGGTTCCCGCTTGGGGCTCGGCCGCGCCGGGACAGGGTCGCGGCGCGGGCACAGCCGGACTCATGGAAATCAAATGTCGTGCCAACTCGGTAGGATGCTGCGAATCCGGGAGTTTTCGCTCTGCGCCCGGCGCGGCGGATGTCGCGAGGTGAGGTCGCGCCTAAAAACTAGCCTGTTATGCTCAAAGCAGGAGCAGCAGCGGCTGCCGACAGAATGCTGCCGGCCCAGCACGCGACGTTCGGGGAACGAAGTCACATCCTCAGAGCGCGTCCTCGTCGGTCTCGCCGGTGCGGATGCGCAAAGCGTGATCGACAGGAATCACAAAAATCTTGCCGTCGCCGATCTGCCCGGTGCGCGAGGCCGTGGTGATGGCCTCAACGGTTTTGTCCGCTAGCTCCGACGGCACCGCGACCTCGATCCGCAGCTTGGGAAGAAAATTCACCACATACTCCGCACCGCGATAAATCTCGGTATGTCCCTTCTGGCGGCCGTAGCCCTTGACCTCGGCCACGGTCATGCCGTGCACGCCGAGTTCGGTCAGCGCCTGGCGGACCTCCTCAAGTTTGAAGGGTTTGATGATGGCGACGACGAGTTTCATAAGCGCTCATCCGCTCGGTGGACCGTTCAAATTGGCACGGCCAAGTCTGACACCTTTCCGTGCAAACCGCACAAAAAACTTGCAGGGCGGACGAAAAACATGCGTACGAGGTGAAGGGCCGGGGCACGAAGCCTCAGCGCCGCTCGCGCACCGAGCCTTCCTGCGCGACGGACGCGACAAGCGTGCCGTCGCGCTTGAAGATCAACCCGCGGGCGAGGCCGCGTCCACTTTGTGCGCTCGGCGAATCCTGCGCGTAGAGCAGCCATTCGTCGGCGCGGAACGGGCGGTGAAACCACATCGCGTGATCGAGCGAGGCCGCCATTATCCGCTTGTCGAACAAGGTGCGGCCGTAGCGCGCCATCACCGCATCCAATAGCGCGAAGTCCGACGCATAGGCGAGCGCGCACATATGCAGCGCCGGATTGTCGGGAAGTTCCGCTGCAGCGCGAATCCAGATATGGACGCGGCCGTCGGCGATCGTCTCCCCGAAGTAGCGGTTGAGTTCGACCGGGCGCAGTTCGATCGGGCGGTCGGATTCGTAATAGCGGCGGATGAACTCCGGCATCTCCTTGAACATCGGCTGCCTGGCGAACTCCTCCGGCGAGAGATCCTCCGGCGGCGGCACGTCGGGCATGGGGTCCTGATGGTCGAACGCGCCCTCCTCGTCCACATGGAACGACACCATGATCGAGAAGATGGCGCGGCCGTGCTGGATCGCCGTGACGCGCCGCGTCGAATAGCTCTTGCCGTCGCGCAGCCGCTCCACCTCGTAGATGATCGGCACGGCGGGATCGCCAGGCAGGATGAAGTAGCAATGCAGCGAATGCGGCAGGCGGCCTTCGACGGTGCGGCAGGCCGCGACCATCGCCTGTCCGATCACCTGCCCGCCGAACACCCGCTGCCAGCTCGTCTTCGGGCTGGTGCCGCGGAACAGGTTTTCCTCGATCGGCTCAAGATCGAGGATTGAGATCAGGTCGACCAGGCTTTTGGACATCGGAATGCCTTCCATTGGGACCGTCGTCGCGGACGAGGCGAAGCTCGAACCGGGATTGCGGGTCCGCGTGCAGGTGTCCGGGCCGGAACGGCCGTTCGCGCTCCGCGTTTGGTGAACGTGTTTCGCCCGGCTATAGTGCCAGCGCAAGAAGGTCAGGCGTACCATGACGACACAACAGAGCATTGTCATCTGCGGGGGCGCGTTCGCGGGGCTGGCGCTGGCGCTGGCGCTGCGCCAGGGGTTGGGAGCTGAGGTCCCGATCGTCGTTGCCGACCCCATGCTGGCGAACCGGCCGAGCCGCGATCCGCGCGCCACCGCCATCGTCGCCGCCTGCCGCCGCCTGTTCGAGGCGCTCGGGGTTTGGGACGAGGTCGCCGGCACCGCGCAGCCGATCCTCGACATGGTGGTGACGGATTCGAAGCTCGAGGACGCCACCCGCCCGGTGTTCCTGACCTTTGCCGGCAATGTCGAACCCGGCGAGCCGTTCGCGCACATGGTCGAGAACCGTTATCTGATCGAAGCGCTGGCATCGCGCGCGGAAGCCGCGGGCGTCGACCTGCGTGCCACGGCGGTGACGGCAAACGAGACGCGGCCCGGCGGCGTCGCGGTCTCGCTCGCCGACGGCTCGACCATCGACGCGAGCCTGCTGGTCGCGGCCGACGGCGCGCGTTCAAAACTGCGCGAGCGCGCCGGCATCGCCACCCACGGCTGGGACTATGATCAGTCCGGCATCGTCGTCACCGTGGGCCATGAGCGCGATCATCACGGCCGCGCCGAAGAACATTTTCTTCCTGCGGGTCCGTTCGCGATCCTGCCGCTGACGGGCCGGCGCTCGTCGCTGGTGTGGACCGAGAAACGAGCCGACGCCGCGCGCATCGTCGCGCTTGCCGAAGACGAATTTCACGCCGAGCTGGAGCAGCGCTTCGGCCTGCAGCTCGGCGAGATCAAGGCGCTCGACAAGCCGCGCGCCTTTCCGCTTCAGTATTTCGTCGCGCGCTCGTTCATCGCCGAGCGGCTGGCGCTGGTCGGCGACGCCGCGCATGTGATCCACCCGATCGCGGGACAGGGCCTGAACCTCGGACTGAAGGACGTCGCCGCGCTGGCGGAAAGCGTGGTCGACGCGGTCAGGCTCGGCATCGATCCGGGGCAGGCCGACGTGCTCGAGCGCTATCAGCGCTGGCGGCGCTTCGACACCATGGCGATGGGCCTTGCCACCAACACGCTCAACGTTCTGTTCTCGAACGAATCGACGCTGCTGCGCGGCGTGCGCGACCTCGGGCTCGGGCTGGTCGACCGCATGCCGCCTTTGAAGAACGCATTCATCCGCCAGGCCGCCGGACTGACCGGCGAAGTGCCGCGACTGTTGAAGGGCGAGGCGTTGTAGGGGGGCGACCGCCAGTCCCCCATTCACCCGCACTCCAAGTGGGAAAACATGCCCTCGCGCCGATGGTTAATCGCGTCTTAACCTCGCCGCACCTATGGTACTCAACTGGCTTTCGTTCCGGCCCCCGCGTGTGGCCGAACGTCTTGAAAGTGTTGACGCTTAACCGATGGCAACCACCGCTTCATCGCGCGCGGCGCAAGGCGCCGCCAGCCCGGCCGCCTCCGCCGCCGGCCCGACTGGGCTCGCCGCCGGCCCCGCCGGCGGGTTCGCCACGAGTCCGGCCGGGTCCACCGCGCCCGGCGAGCGGTCGCCGTTTGCCCGGACAGCGGAATTGCTTGCGCCCTGGCAGCCGGGACAACCCCTCATCAACCTATCGATAGGCGAACCGCAGCACCCGCCGCCCGCTTTCGTCGGTGAGATATTGTCACGGCATATCAACGAGTTCAGGCGATATCCGATGGCGCGGGGAATCGAGCCGTTGCGCCGCACTGCTGCCAACTGGCTGTCGAGGCGGTTCGCCCTGCCCCGCGCGATCGATTCCGAGACCGAGATTCTGGTGCTGAACGGCAGCCGCGAGGGGCTGTTTTACGCTGCGATCGCCGCCGCCCGTTACGTGACGCCCCGCAAGGGCACGCCGGCGATCCTGATACCGAACCCGTTCTACCCGGCCTATGGCGCCGGCGCCCGCGCCGCCAATTGCGAGACGGTCCTGCTGCCGGCGACGCGCGCAGGCGGATTTTTGCCCGACCTTGATTCCCTCGACGAGGCCACGCTGGCGCGAACCGTCGCGATCTATCTCGCCTCGCCCGCCAACCCGCAAGGCGCGGTCGCCTCGCGCGATTACTTTTCGCGACTGATCGTGCTGGCGCGCCGTCACGGCTTCCTCGTGTTGTCAGACGAATGCTATTCGGAAATCTACACGCACGCTGCGCCCGGCAGCGCGCTGGAATGCGCAAGCGATGATTTCGCCAACGTCGTCGCGTTCCAGTCGCTGTCGAAACGCTCGAACCTGCCGGGCCTGCGCGTCGGCTTCGTCGCCGGCGACCGCAACTTCCTTGCCGCGTTTCACGAACTGCGCAACGTCGCGGCTCCCCAGGTGCCGGTGCCGCTGCAGCACGTCGCCGTGGCGGCTTACGGGGACGAGACGCATGTCGAGGAGAACCGCCGGCTCTACCGGCTCAAGTTCGATCTCGCCGATGAGATCATCGGCCATCGCTACGGCTACGTCAGGCCCGCCGGCGGCTTCTGCATCTGGCTGGATGTCTCCGCTTGCGGCGGCGACGAGGCCGCAACGGTGAAGCTCTACAGGGAGGCCGGCGTGCGCGTGATTCCCGGCAGCTATCTGTCGCGCCCGCAAGCCGACGGCTTGAATCCAGGCGCGGGCTACATCCGCCTGGCGCTGGTGGCGGATACTGAAACGACGGCCGAGGCGTTGCATCGGCTGGTGAAAACTCTCGGATAGTCGCGGGGGCCCATGAGCATGGCAGCGATCGAACGCCTCCTTCCCATCGTCGATCATCTACCGCCGTCGATCCGCGACGCGCTCGCGCGACGCCTGCGCGAACTGACCGGGCTCGGCCTGATCGGGTTGTCGGGCTCTACTGCTGCCGCGCTGATGACGTGGTCGGTGCAGGATCCGAGCCTCAGCCACGCCACCTCGCGCGCGATCCACAATGTCCTCGGCTATCCCGGCGCGATCGGGGCCGATCTGCTGATGCAGATCCTTGGCCTCGGCGCGATCATGCTGATCCTGCCGGTGGCGGTCTGGGGCTGGCGCATGCTGACCCATCGCCCGTTCGATCGCGTGGCGACGCGGCTGGCCTGCTGGATTCTCTGCACCAGTGCTGCCGCCGGTTTCGCCAGTTGCTGGCCGCATAACGGCGCGTGGCCGCTGCCGACCGGACTCGGCGGCGTGGTCGGCGATGCGCTGGTGCGGGCGCCCGCTATCCTGTTCGGTCCGGCGAGCGTGCCGCAACACGTGGTGTTCGGCGCGATTTTCTTATCCATTATGGTCGCGACATTTCTGTGGGCCAGCGGAATCAGATCGCAGGTGGCCGAGGAGACGCCCGCGATCGACGACGACGCGCCGTTCGATGATGGCAGCGATCACGCCTCGGTCTCGCTGGGCTGGCTGGTGCATGCGCTGATGAGCGCGAAGGCGCGCCTGAAGCGCCTCAGGCTCGGGGCGCTCGTCGCGCTGGCCTACAAGTCGCTGGTGTCGAGCGCGCCGCAGAAGTCGGCGGCGCTGGCGTATGAGCGTCAGGAGCCGACACTCGGTGGCGGCTCCGCTCCGTCGCTGGCGCCGACGCACGACGAGGATGAGGAAGAAGAGGACGAAGACGAGGAGGAGGACGTTCCCGTCCGTGCGCCGCGACGGAAAGCTGCTCCTCGCGCGCCCGCCAGGAAATCCGCCAAGTTCGACCTGCCGTCGGTCAATGTCTTGACCGCGCCGCGCGCCGCCGATCGCCAGCCGCTCAGCAAGTCCGAACTGGAAACCAATTCGCGGGCGCTGGAAGGCGTATTGCAGGATTTCGGCGTGCGCGGCGAAATCATGAAAGCCAATCCCGGACCGGTGGTGACGCTGTACGAACTGGAGCCTGCGCCCGGCATCAAGTCGGCGCGCGTCATCGGCCTCGCCGACGATATCGCGCGTTCCATGAGCGCGTTGTCGGCGCGCGTCGCGGTGGTCGCGGGCCGCAACGCCATCGGCATCGAACTGCCCAACGCGCATCGCGAGAAGGTTTATTTGCGCGAATTGCTCACCGCCAGGGAAGCCGTCGATTCCGTCGCCAAGCTGCCGCTCTGCCTCGGCAAGACCATCGGCGGCGATCCCGTCATCATCGATCTCGCGCGCACGCCGCACATGCTGATTGCCGGCACCACGGGCTCGGGCAAGTCGGTGGCGATCAACACCATGATCCTCAGCCTGCTGTACCGGCTGCGGCCCGACCAGTGCCGGCTCATCATGGTCGATCCGAAGATGCTCGAACTCTCCGTCTATGACGGCATCCCGCATCTGCTGACGCCGGTCGTAACCGACCCCAAGAAAGCCGTGGTCGCGCTGAAGTGGGCCGTGCGCGAGATGGAAGAGCGCTACAAGAAGATGGCCAAGCTCGGCGTGCGCAACATCGACGGCTACAACCAGCGCCTTGTCGAAGCCAGGGCCAAGGGCGAGGAATTGACGCGCACGGTGCACACCGGCTTCGACAAGGAAACCGGCAAGGCGATCTACGAGGACGAGAAACTCGACCTCGAGCCGCTTCCCTTCATCGTCATCATCGTGGACGAGATGGCCGACCTGATGATGGTTGCCGGCAAGGACATCGAGGGCGCGGTGCAGCGGCTGGCGCAGATGGCGCGCGCCGCCGGGCTGCACGTCATCCTCGCGACGCAGCGTCCCTCGGTCGACGTCATCACCGGCACCATCAAGGCCAACTTCCCGACCCGCATCTCCTTCCAGGTCACGTCAAAAATCGACAGCCGCACCATCCTCGGCGAAATGGGCGCGGAGCAACTGCTCGGCCAGGGCGACATGCTCTACATGGCCGGTGGTGGCCGCATCTCGCGCGTGCATGGGCCGTTCGTGTCGGACGAGGAAGTCGAAAAGGTGGTTCGTCACCTCAAGACGCAAGGCGCGCCCGAATATCTCGAGGCGGTCACAGCGGAAGAGCCGACCGACGAGGACGGCGCGGTGTTCGATTCGACCGGCATGGGCGGCGACGGCGGCGGCGATCTGTTCTCGCAGGCGGTGGCGATCGTGAAGCGCGACCGCAAGGCTTCCACCAGCTACATCCAGCGCCGTCTCCAGATCGGCTACAACCGCGCCGCCTCGCTGATGGAACGCATGGAGCTCGAAGGCATCGTGGGGCAGGCTAATCACGCAGGAAAGCGCGAAATTCTGATCGAGGAAGAAGAAGGCCAGTTCTGACGCATGACCGATATCGGTGATCTCGCTTCGGAGTCGCGAAATCGCCACAGCATCACGCTAGTGGCCCGGTTCCGGCTCGCCTGTCCTTGCGGCAACGCCATACGAACTTCGGAATAAAAAAGGAGACATTGCATCTTATTGATTCTTCGATTCAGAAGGTCCGCCTGACGGACTTGCCGGAACATGAAGCGACCTTCTGAGCAACCCCACAAGGTGGCGACGTCTGCCGGAACTCGTCCCGGAAAAGGGATATCCGCAGCGGCGCAAAGCTTAGAGCGCGATCAGCAAAGGGGGATTCCGGTTTTGCGTCCGATCGCGCTCTAAATATTGAGAATGCGCATGATCTTTTCGCCAAACCGCTCACACTTTGGCGGATCATGCGCTAGAAAGCACATCTCGGGCGGACAGGACGAGACATTGAGCAGACACGTGATACATTCATCCGCGCCCCGTCCATCCGCGCCCCGTCGCCCGATCCGCGGCCGCGCGCGCTTCGGCGCGGTCTGGCTCGCTGCGGCGCTGATCGCCGGTCTTTTCATTCCGTACGCCTTCGCGCAGGCCGTTCCGGTTCCGCGACCGGGGCCGAAGGCCCGCGACGGCACGCCCACGGCGAAACTTCACGAGACCGTCGAGCCGGAGGTTACCGGCACCACGCAGCCGCCCGAGCCGATCATTCCGGATCGACGCCGCAACGTGCCGGCGAATTTCTTCGCGACCTTCAACGCGGATCAGAAGGCGGCTGCGGCGCGGGTCAGCGCCTATCTGTCGTCGCTGCGGACATTGGCTGGAAATTTCGTGCAGGTTGGCCCCGACGGCAGCCGCTCGACCGGCGAATTCTACATCCAGAAGCCGGGCAAGGTGCGGTTCGAATATGACCCGCCGTCGCCGATCGCGATGATTTCCGACGGCTCGTCGCTTGTGGTTCGCGACACCAAACTCGCGACCCAGGACATCTATCCGCTGTCGCAGACGCCGCTGCGCTATCTGCTGTCCGACCGCATCGACCTGATGAAGGACACCAACGTCGTCGGCGTGACTTCGGACGATCTCTACATCAGCATCACCATCGAGGAGAAGCAGGCGCTGATCGGCACCTCCCGCCTGATGTTGATGGTCGGCGTCAAGGACGGCAAGCTCAAGCAGTGGACCGTGACCGATCCGCAAGGATACGACACCACGGTGGCGATCTACAATCTGAACTCCACGGCGAAGCTCGATCCCGCTCTGTTCAAGATCGACTACACCCGATATCCGACGTCGAACAACTGAGGCGCCGCCGCGCGCATCCAGAAATCTTTCGAATATCGATGGATACGCGGGCCAAGCCCGCGTATGACGACACCGGGCTTGTCGGCGACTTCACCAGACATCATGCAGATCACCCTCACCACCTGGAATATCAACTCGGTTCGGCTGCGCATCGACCTCGTTGCGAAGTTTCTGAAAGCGCAGCGGCCGGACGTGCTCTGCCTGCAGGAGACCAAGTGTCCCGATGACGCCTTTCCGCTGAAACGCTTCCGCCGGCTTGGCTACGAGCACATCGCGCTCAACGGGCAGAAGGGCTATCACGGCGTCGCGGTGGTCTCTAAAGTGCCGTTCGACGCCAGCAATATCCGCACCTTCTGCGACAAGATCGACTCGCGTCATGTCACCGTGACCTTCGGCCGTGAGGCGCGCCTCGCCTCGCCGCTGGTGCTGCACAATTTCTATGTGCCGGCGGGCGGCGACATTCCCGATCCCGCGCTCAATCCGAAGTTCGCCCACAAGCTGCAATTCCTCGACGAGATGAAAGCCTGCGCGCCGCTGCATCCACAGGGCAACGACCGGCATATCCTGGTCGGCGACCTCAACGTCGCGCCGCACGAGAACGATGTCTGGTCGCACAAGCAGCTTCTGAAGATCGTTTCGCACACGCCCGTCGAATGCGAGAAGCTGCTCGGCGTACAAAGCCACGGCAACTGGGTCGATGTCGCTCGCGCGCGGATTCCGATGTCGGAGAAAGTCTATACGTGGTGGAGCTACCGCGCCGCCGACTGGGTTGCCGCCGATCGCGGTCGCAGGCTCGATCACATCTGGGTCTCGCAGGCGCTGCGGGACGGCGTTCGCGACTTCCGCATCACCCGCGACGCCCGCGGCTGGAACCGTCCGTCCGATCATGTACCGGTGACGACGGTGGTCGAGGTGTAGAGCGTGCAGCGATGACAGCCTCGCTCCCTCTCCACCTCAGGTTAATCCGAGGTTGGTAACTTTGATTGGAGAGAGTTGGGGGTTGTGGGGCTGCGTAGCGTTTTTGTGGCTGCCGGGGATAGCCGTCCCCCGGCGCGCAAGTCGGGTCAGGATCGCGGTGCGCTGATCTGCGCCGTAATTTCAATCAAAAGCCTTTCCGCTTCTGATTCCATCAGAAGCGGAAAATGCTGTGGTGAAAATTACTCGACCGCGGCTTCGCGCGGCGCATCCGCTTTTTCCGCCTTTTGCTTGGCCTCGAGATCCTCACCGGTCTCCTGATCGACCGCTCTCATCGACAGCCGCGTCTTGCCGCGATCGTCGAAGCCGAGCAGCTTGACCTTGACCTTGTCGCCTTCCTTGACGACGTCGGAGGTCTTCTGCACGCGGGCGGAAGCAAGTTGCGAAATATGCACGAGGCCGTCCTTGGCGCCGAAGAAGTTCACGAAGGCGCCGAACTCCATCACCTTGACCACGGTGCCCTCGTAGATCTGGCCGACTTCCGGGTCAGAAGCGATCGACTTGATCCACTTGATCGCGGCCTTCATCGCCTCGCCGTCGTTGGAGGCAACCTTCACGGTGCCGTCGTCCTCGATGTTGACCTTGGCTCCGGTCTTCTCGACGATCTCGCGGATCACCTTGCCGCCGGTGCCGATTACTTCGCGGATCTTGTCGGTCGGGATCTTGAAGGTCTCGATGCGCGGAGCGTATTCGCCGAGTTCGGCGCGCGCATTGGTGAGCGCTTTCGCCATTTCGCCGAGAATGTGGACGCGGCCATCCTTGGCCTGCGCCAGCGCGACCTTCATGATCTCCTCGGTGATGCCGGCGATCTTGATGTCCATCTGCAGCGAGGTGATGCCGCTTTCGGTGCCCGCGACCTTGAAGTCCATGTCGCCGAGATGGTCCTCGTCGCCGAGAATGTCCGAGAGCACCGCATAGCGGCTGCCTTCGAGAATGAGACCCATGGCGATTCCCGCGGTCGGCCGCTTCAAGGGGACGCCGGCGTCCATCAGCGACAGCGAGGCGCCGCACACCGATGCCATCGACGACGAGCCGTTGGACTCGGTGATCTCGGAGACGACGCGGATGGTGTAGGGGAATTCGTGATGCGGCGGCAGCACCGGATGGATCGCGCGCCATGCCAGCTTGCCGTGGCCGATCTCGCGACGCTTGGTGCCGCCGAGTCGTCCGGTCTCGCCGACCGAGTAGGGCGGGAAATTGTAGTGCAGCAGGAACGTCTCCTTGTACGTTCCCGACAGCGCGTCGATGTACTGTTCGTCCTCGCCGGTGCCGAGCGTGGTCACGACCATCGCCTGGGTCTCGCCACGGGTGAACAGCGCCGAGCCGTGGGCGCGCGGCAGCACGCCGACTTCGGCGACGATGTTGCGCACGGTCTTGACGTCGCGGCCGTCGATGCGCTTGCCGGTATCGAGAATGTTCCAGCGCACGATCTTGGCTTCGAGGTGCTTGAACACGGCACTGATGCGGAGCTTGTCGTATTTCGGCTCCTGCCCTTCGGGGAAGTAATGCGCGATGACCTTGGCCTTGGCGGCGGCAACCGCGTTCTGGCGCTGCTGCTTGTCGGCGATCGCATAGGCCGGCCGCAGGTCGCCTTCGATCAGCTCGAGCATTTCCTTCTCGATCGCGCTATCGTCGGCGGTCGCGACTTCGCGCGGCTCCTTCGCGGCCTTCTCGGCGAGTTCGATGATGGCGTTGATGACCGGCTGAAAATGACGGTGGCCGAACATCACGGCGCCGAGCATGATCTCTTCCGAAAGCTCCCTGGCCTCCGATTCGACCATCAGCACGGCGTCGGCGGTGCCGGCGACCACCAGCTCCAGCTTGGTCTCGATCATTTCGTCGAGGACCGGATTGAGCACGTATTCGTCGTTGATGAAACCGACGCGCGCCGCGCCGATCGGACCCTTGAAGGGGGCACCGGACAGCGTTAGCGCGGCGGAGGCGGCGACCATCGCCAGCACGTCCGGATCGTTCTCCATGTCGTGCGAGAGCACGGTGACGATGACTTGAGTTTCGTTGCGCCAGCCATCGGCGAACAGCGGACGGATCGGGCGGTCGATCAGGCGGGATACCAGCGTTTCCTTTTCGGTCGGCCGGCCTTCACGCTTGAAATAGCCGCCGGGAATGCGGCCGGCGGCGTAGGTCTTCTCCTGATAATCGACGGTGAGCGGCAGGAAATCGACGCCTTCGCGCGGCGCCTTGGCGGCCACGACGGTGGCGAGTACGACGGTCTCGCCGTAGGTGGCCACCACGGTGCCGTCGGCCTGACGGGCGATCTTGCCGGTTTCGAGTTTGAGCGGACGCCCGCCCCAGTCGATCTCGACTGAATGCTTGTTGAACATTGTTTGGTCTTTCATCGGTTCACGAAAGTGTGGACGCTGAACACAAAAACCATGCGCAAAATGGCGGGACGCTGGCCGCAACGATGGTCGCGACGTCGGCATCCGGCGATCCTGCCATGGTTTTCAGGTTTTGAATGGCGTCCATCCTTCCGATGGTACGGGCATTTGACCCGTCATCGCCCAGCCGCCGGATTGCTGCTGGACACGCTCTTCCTTGGGCGCGATCTGTTTTTCAAAAACGGCTTTCGTTTGTCGCAGATCACGAATCGCGTGGACATTCGCGTCCACGATTCACAGCGCGCGGGGATGCGCGCGGCGTCGCTCAGCGGCGGATGTTGTGCTTCTCGAGCAGCGCCTTGTAGCGCGCCTCGTCCTTCTTCTTGATGTAATCGAGCAGGGAACGACGCGTGGAAACGAGCTTCAGGAGGCCACGGCGGGAGTGATTGTCCTTGGTGTGGCTCTTGAAATGGTTCGTCAGGTTGGTGATGCGTTCCGACAGGATCGCGACCTGAACCTCCGGCGAACCGGTATCGCCCGACTTGCGGGCGCTGGACTTGATGATTTCCGCTTTGCGTTCTGCGGTCACCGACATCGTCAACCTCTTTCGTTGCGGCCGGAACTGGCTGTCAGCCCGGTCAGGTTAAAGACGCGCTTGGGGATGAGTTCGCCGTGCCCCAGTTCGGCCAGGGCCAACAGGCGGCCTGCCACCGTGACATAGACCGTGCCGCTACTCTGGGGCGCATCCCGTCCGCGCAACAAGACGGCCTGGCCCCGATGGAGCCTTGCCGCATCAGCCCGAGTGACGGCCAGTGCCGGGATGTCGTCCAGCGCGGTCTCAACGGGCAATAGTGCATCGGCGAGGTTTCCCTCGCCGGATGCGGCTCTATCGCACAAAGCCTCCAGTTCTTCCAGCGGAATCATGTCGGCCTCGTCGAACGGGCCGACGACCGTGCGCCGCAGCGCGCAGATATGGCCGTAACAGCCGAGAATCCGTCCGATATCGCGGGCCAGCGCCCGCACATAGGTTCCTTTTCCGCATTCCGCCTCGAACACGGAGCGGCCGTCGCCGGTATGTTCCGCGAGGTCGAAGTGGTGGATCTCGACCTGTCGCGGCTGCAGGGCGACGGTCTCGCCGTCGCGGGCGAGGTCGTAGGCCCGTTCGCCCTGGATCTTGATCGCGGAATATTGCGGCGGGATCTGCTCGATCACCCCGGTGAAGCGCGGCAGCAGCGCCTGCACCGCGTCCGCATCGGGACGGCCCTCGCTGGTCTGCGTGACCCGGCCTTCGGTGTCGTCGGTGTCGCGCTCCTCGCCCCATTGCACCGTGAAGCGGTAGCGTTTGCGGCCGTCCATGACGAAAGGAACGGTCTTGGTGGCTTCGCCGAGCGCGATCGGTAGGCCACCCGAAGCCAGCGGGTCGAGCGTGCCGGCGTGTCCCGCGCGCTTGGCGTTGAATAGCCGTTTCACGACCGCCACCGCGTGGGTCGAGGTCATGCCGACGGGCTTGTCGAGGACGACCCAGCCGTGGACGTCGCGGCGGTCGCGGCGCGGCTGGTTGTTGTGTCTTTTCCGGGGCGCGTCGAGAAAGCCGTTTTCGGCGGCAGATTTTTTTTTGTCGGCGCCATCCGATTCGCCGGTTTTCGAATCGAGGGCGGCATCAGGTGCGATCATGGTCGTCAGCTTTCGTCCGAATCCGGTGCGAGGTCTCTCTGCACCGCAGGTGTTCTCAATAATTTCTCGATACGTTCCGCTTCGTCGAATCGCTCGTCGGCGCGGAAGCGGATGTCAGGTGCAAATTTCAGGTTAACGCGCCGGGCGATCTCGCCGCGCAGGAATTTCCTGTTGTGATCGAGCGCCTCGATCACGTCGGCCGTGTCGCGCCCGCCGAGCGGCATCACATAGATCGTCGCGAGCTTGAGGTCGGCGGACATGCGGACCTCGGGCACGGTGATGAGATGTCCTTCGAGCACGGGATCATGAACGAGGCCCTGGGTGAGAATGTCGGCGATCGCATGGCGCACGGTCTCGGCGACGCGCAGTTGACGTTGCGAGCCGCCGGGATGCTTCGCGGGTTGATGATGGCGGGGCATAGAAGATCTTTCAAACAGTCGTCATGCCCGCGCTTGTCGCGGGCACCTACGTCTTTCTCCAAGCGTCTGAATTGAGACGTGGATGGCCGGACCATTATGCGAAGACGCGCTTCGCGCTTTCGTCCGGCCATGACGCCGTATTACCAACTAACGCAGCATTCTCGTGAGATTCGAACTCACAGCGAACGCTGGATCGTTTCCACGCGATAGCACTCGATGACGTCGCCGACGCGCATGTCGTGGTAGTTCTCGAACGCCATGCCGCATTCCTGGCCCGACTGGACTTCCTTCACTTCGTCCTTGAATCGCTTCAGCGTCGACAGCTTGCCTTCATGCACCACGACATTGTCGCGGATCAGGCGGACATGGGCGCCGCGTTCCACGCTTCCGTCGGTGACGCGGCAACCGGCCACCTTGCCGACCTTGGAGATGTTGAACACCTCCAGAATCTCCGCGTTGCCGAGCATGGTTTCGCGCAGCGTCGGCGCGAGCAGGCCGCTCATCGCCTTCTTCACGTCGTCCACGAGGTCGTAGATGATGTTGTAGTAGCGGATTTCGATGCCGTTGCGCTTGGCGGCGGCGGCGGCCTCCTTGTTGGCGCGGACCGAGAAGCCGATGATCGCGGCGTTGAAACCTTCCGCGAGCGTGACGTCGGATTCCGAGATGCCGCCGACGCCCGCATGCAGGATGCGCGCGGCGACTTCCTCGGTGCCGAGCTTTTCCAGCGAGCCGAGAATGGCTTCCAGCGAGCCCTGCACGTCGGCCTTGATGATCAGCGGGAAATCCTTGCGGCCGGCGGTCTTGAGCTGCGACATCATCTGCTCGAGCGAGCCGCGCATCCCGGAGGCGCTCGCCGCGGCGTTTTCGCGCTTCTGGTGGGCGCGATAGCTCGTGACCTGGCGGGCGCGGGCTTCATTCTCGACCACGGCAAGCCGGTCGCCGGCCTCGGGTGGTCCGTTGAAGCCCAGCACTTCGACCGGCACCGACGGGCCGGCCTCGTCGACCGTTTCGCCCTGATCCGAGATCAGCGCGCGGACGCGGCCCATCTCGGCGCCCGCCACGATGATGTCGCCGATCCGCAGCGTGCCGCGCTGGACCAGCACCGTGGCGACAGGGCCGCGGCCGCGATCCAGCTTGGCTTCGATCACGGTGCCTTCGGCTGGCCGCGATGCGTTGGTTTTCAGATCGAGCAGTTCGGCCTGAAGGGCGATCATTTCGAGCAGCTTGTCGAGGTTGGTCTTGTTCTTGGCGGAGACCTCGACGTCGACCACCTGACCGCCCATCGATTCGACCTGCACCTCGTGCTGCAGCAGTTCGGTGCGCACGCGCTCCGGCCTGGCGTCGGGCTTGTCGATCTTGTTGATCGCGATGATCATCGGCACCTTGGCGGCCTTGGCGTGATTGATGGCCTCGATGGTCTGCGGCATCACGCCGTCATCGGCGGCGACCACCAGGATGACGATGTCGGTGACCTTGGCGCCGCGCGCGCGCATCGCGGTGAATGCCGCATGGCCCGGCGTATCGATGAAGGTGATCTTCTTGCCGCTCTCCGGCGAGGTGACCTGATAGGCGCCGATGTGCTGGGTGATGCCGCCGGCTTCGCCCGACACGACATTGGCGTGACGCAGCGCGTCGAGCAGCGAGGTCTTGCCGTGATCGACATGGCCCATCACGGTGACGACCGGCGAGCGCGGCTCGGTGTCGGTGGAATCGTCGACCACGTCGAACAGGCCTTCCTCGACGTCGCTCGCAGCGACGCGCTTGACGGTGTGGCCCAGTTCTTCGGCGATGAGCTGCGCGGTATCGGCGTCGATCACGTCGGTGATCTTGTGCATCGCGCCCTGCTTCATCAGCATCCGGATCACGTCCACCGCGCGCTCGGCCATGCGGTTGGCGAGTTCCTGGATGGTGATCGCTTCCGGCACGATGACCTCGCGGACCAGCTTTTCCTTCGCCTCGTTCGAGGCGTGGCCCTTCAGGCGCTGGGTGCGGCGGCGGAACGAGGCGATCGAGCGCTCGCGCACGTCGTCGGCGTTGAGCGCGGTGACCACGGTGAGGCGGCCGCGCTGTTTCTGCGGCCCCAGCTTGGCGGCAGGCTTCGGCGCGACCACGGGACGCGCGGGGCCGCCGCCGGGACGGCGGACCATGCGCGGAGCCTCGTCCTCGTCGCTGCCGTCGGCGGCGACAGCGGCCGGGCGCGCGGGGGGCGTCGTGCGCGTGGTGGTCGCGGTCTTGGCCGGTGCGGCCTTGGTCTCGGTTTCGCCGAAGCGGCGTTTGGCTTCAAGCTCGGCCTTGCGCTTGGCTTCCTCTTCCTGACGGTGACGCTCTTCCTCGGCCTTGCGGCGTGCCTCGGCGGCCTCGCGCTCGGCCTGCTCGATGCCTTCCTTGCTGTTGCGGCGCGCAGCTTCGGCTTCCGCAAGGCGCCGCTCTTCCTCGGCGCGGACCTTGGCCTCCGCCAGTGCGCTGGCGCGGGCGCTGCGCTCGTCCTCGGTCAAGGTCCGCAGCACCACGCCTGAACTCGCGCGGGGAGCGGCCGGCGGCGCCGTGCGCGCCGGCGGGGCCTTGGCGATGGATGTCCTGGGGGAGGCCGGTTCCGCCGCCCCCGCGGGTTCTGCCGGCGACGCGTCGCCGCCGAGCCGGCGCTTGCCGCGTTTCTCGACCACCACTTGCTTGGTACGGCCGTGGCTGAAACTCTGGCGCACCGTGCCCTGCTCGACGCGCGGCTTGAGCGTCAAGGTCTTGCTCGGGCTGACGCTCAGAGTCTTGTCGCCAGGATTTTTCGTATCAACCATTCAGCAGTCCCAATCTTGTTGCGCTATGCGCGATCGCACAGGTCGTCGTTAGAATCGATGCCGTGTTCAGCTATCTTTGCCGCCGCCCGCCATCCCGGTATCGGACCAGGGTCTGGATGCGCGACAGGAATGTCCTGCTCGCCGAGCCCGCGAGCAGGGCAGCATGTATCACATTTGCCCGGGCCAGTGCCAAATCCAATTCTTCGGACGTAAGCTCCATTATGACCGGAATTTCTCGGATTTCGTCCGAATCCTCGGCCATTTTTTTAACGATGGCGTCCAATTTGCGGATTCCATCGGCCGCGCCGTCCGCGGCGTGGAGCAGGGCCACCGCCCGGCGCCGAAGCAACGCCTCCTCCACCTTGGCAAATCCGGCGATGACCTGACCGGCCTTGGCGACCATCGCCAGCGCCTCGATGGCGCTGCGCACCAGCGCTTTCCCGGTCTCGTCGGCCAGGGACGCCGAGGCGCGGGCGTCCCGTTTGAAGCCCCGGCTAAACTGGTGACGGCGGACCGCTTCCGCAACCGCGGCATGAGACGCCGAAATCCAGAGGCCCCGGCCCGGAAGCTTCCGTTTCAGATCCGCGACGACCTCGCCCGAGGGCGCCACCACGAACCGGATCAATTCGCCGATCGGGCGCACCTGACGGGTGACCGCGCACATGCGCGTCGTCGCGAGCCTGTTGGCCCGCGGTCCGTGGTCAAGATCTGCAAGGTCGGCGACGGCGAGCATGTCCGGAGCGTTCTCCTTTTGGTCTTGGGCGGCAAAACCGGACCTCTGATTAGGCCGGTTGATCTTCGGCGGCTTCGGCCTCAGTCGGTTTCGCAAGGTCTGCCTCGGTGATCCAGCCGGCCATCAGGCGCGCCTGCATGATCATGCTCTCGGCGTCCTCGCGCGAAAGCTCGATGCCGTCGAAATAGCCCGCATGCTTGACCGCCTCGCCGTCCTTGCGTTCGGTCCATCCGACCAGATCGTCGGTGGCGCAGCCGGCCAGATCCTCGACGCTCTTCACGTCATTCTCGCCGAGTTTCACCAGCATCTTCGATGTCACGCCGGGCACCGTCTTCAATGCGTCGTCCACGCCGAGCTCCTTGCGCCTGTTTTCCAGTTCGGCCTCGAGCTGCTCCAGATATTCGCGGGCGCGGCTCTGCAGCTCGCCTGCGGTGTCGTCGTCGAATCCCTCGATGACGGCGAGTTCCCGTGGGTCGACCAGCGTCAGCTCCTCAACCGAGGTAAATCCTTCCGACGCCAGAAGCTGCCCGACGACCTCGTCGACGTTCAGCGCCTCCATGAACATGCGGGTGGCATTCTCGAAGTCGGCCTGGCGCCGCTCCGATTCCTCCTGTTCGGTCAGAATGTCGATATCCCACCCGGTGAGTTGCGATGCGAGGCGCACGTTCTGTCCGCGCCGCCCGATCGCCAGCGACAACTGGTTGTTGGTATCGGGGACCACGACCTCGATCCGCTCGCGGTCCTCGTCGATCACGACCTTCGCGACTTCCGCCGGTGCCAGCGCGTTGACGACGAAGGTCGCGATGTCCGGCGACCAGGGGATGATGTCGATCTTCTCGCCCTGCAACTCGTTGACGACGGCCTGGACGCGCGAACCGCGCATGCCGACGCAGGCGCCGACCGGGTCGACCGAGGAATCCCGCGAGATCACGCCGATCTTGGCGCGAGAACCCGGATCGCGCGCCACCGCCTTGATCTCGACGATGCCGTCGTAGATTTCCGGCACTTCCTGCGCGAACAGCTTTACCATGAACTGCGGATGGGTGCGCGACAGGAAGATCTGCGGACCGCGGGTTTCGCGCCGCACGTCGAAAATATAGGCGCGGACGCGGTCGCCATTGCGGAACACCTCGCGCGGCAGCATCTCGTCGCGCCGTATGACGGCCTCGCCGCGGCCGAGGTCGACGATCACGCTGCCGTATTCGACCCGCTTGACGATGCCGTTGACGATGTCGCCGATGCGGTCCTTGAATTCCTGATACTGCCGGTCGCGCTCGGCCTCGCGCACCTTTTGCACGATCACCTGCTTGGCGGACTGCGCGGAGATGCGGCCGTATTCCAGCGGCGGCAGCGTGTCGGCGATGGTGTCGCCGATCTGTGCGCCCGGGTTGGCCCTCTGGGCGTCCTTCAGCGAGATCTGGTTGGCGGCGTTCTCGACCTGATCGACCACCAGCATATGGCGGGTGAGCTGGAGCTGACCGGTCTTGGGGTGAATCTCAGCATGAACATCGGTCTCGCTGCCGTAGCGGGCGCGGGCCGCCTTGGCGATGGCGTCCTCCATCGCAGCGATCACGATGCCGCGGTCGATGGTCTTCTCCCGCGCCACCGCGTCCGCGATCTGAAGCAGTTCGAGCTTGTTGGCGCTGACAGCGGCCATGACTTATTCTCCTTCGATGGGATCGATATCGCCGCGCCGCAGTCGTTCTGCGGCCAGGCGATGTTGCTTGGTGTTTTTCGGCGGCGTCTTTGCGGGGACTTTCGCCTTTCCCCTGAGTTTCGATTTCGGCGCTTTGGGTTTCGCCGGATCGGTTTTTGCATGCGGGGGGGATGGAGGCAGAATACCGAGATTCCGCTTCATCTCGCGTTCCGCGATCTTGCCCCGCCGCATCGATTCGGCGATCAGTTCGTCCGTCAGAATCAGGCGGGCGTCGGCGATATCCTCCATGACCAGAAGGACTTCGCTATCGTCGTCATTCCGGACGTCGTCCCGATGCAGGCGCACCGCATTGTCCTCCACGCCCCGAAGGGTGCCGCGGAACCGCTTGCGGCCCTGATGGGCGACCGCCATCTCGATCTTTGCGAGGTGGCCGGTGTAGCGTTCGAAGTCGGACCGGCGCACCAGCGGCCGGTCGATGCCGGGGGAGGAGATTTCCAGCCGGTAGGCCCTGTCGATCGGATCGGCGATATCGAGCACCGGCGAAAGCGCCTTGGAGATTGCCTCGCAATCCTCGATCTGCATCGATCCGTCCGGCCGCTCGGCCATGATCTGCACGGTGCAGCCGGCCTCGCCCGACACCTTGATGCGGACCAGGCGGTATCCCATGCCTTGCAGGACCGGGGCGACCACTGACGAGACCCGCGCGGCGATGCCCGGCTCGACCACCAGACGCGGCTCGGCGAGCAGGTCGTGATCCGGGATCTGGGCAACGGGATCGGTCATATCCAGGGTCAAAGATTAAGTCCGGCGGTTACACGCCTGAAAGAACCCGCCGCGGCGCGTCAGGTCCGTTCAGGAAATAAAAAAGAGCGGGTCCGGAGGGCCCACTCTCGATACGCGATCGTATGAGAAAGTTTCCACAAACATAGCCGTTTTCGTACCCCTCGGCAAGGTCCGGGGAGACACGGGGGGCTGATTTTCATTCGGATCGCGTCAAGTCGTTCGACCTGGTGAGCCTTTACACAATGCGCCGGAGCGCCGCCGGCAGTTCGTCAAGAGCATGAATGGTCAGATCGGCTTGGGAGGCTTCGGGATACCGGGCATGAATATGCCCCCACGGCCCTCGGACGATGAAGACTGACAGCAAACCGGCCTTCTTTGCGGGCAGAACATCGTTGTCCAGTCGATCGCCGACATATGCGACCTCATTGGCAGTGAAGCCGGAGACGTCGACAATTTTTGCAAAGAAGTCGGGCGACGGCTTTTCGATCCCCCATCGCGCCGAGGATGCAATATGGTCTGCTGCGATACCGGATAGTCCCAGCGCCGCTTCGGTTTCCTCCGGCTGGTTACCCGCGATTCCAACGACGTATCCCGCGGCCTTCAGCCTGCGAAGGGCTGCCGTTGCATCGGGATAAAAGTCGCGAGGCTCGATAAAGTAACGGTTTCCCTGAGCTTGCCGGGCCGCTTCGGCCTGATGCAGGTCGAAGCCGGGCTTGAAGATATCGAAGACGCGCCTGTGATGCCGGCCTTCGGCGATGGTTTTCTCCAGCGCGGCGCTGAAGGCAAGGCGGGACACGCCAAGCCAATCCGCCCATGAAGACCACTGGCGGGTTTCGTCCACCAGCGTTTCTCCAACATCGAAGAAAATCGCCTTTATCGCCATTGTGCCAGATACTTTGTCGCAAACGATCAGCTTGTTCGCCTGAACCGCAGATACGTCGCGCGACGGCCTTCGCGCGTCGCTTTGCGGCCGTAGCGCGTCATGGTGTAGCCCGGCCACGGGTTGCGCCAGTCGTCGGCGCGTTCAGCAAGCCACAGGAAGTCCGGCGAGCGGGCGAAATGCGACAGCGTCCATGCGCAGTAATCGGCGATGTCGCTGACGAAGCGGAATTCGCCTCCCGGCCGAACCACGCGCGCCATCTCCGCGATGGTCGCGTCCTGAACGAAACGGCGTTTCCAATGCCGGCGCTTCGGCCACGGGTCGGGATGGATCAGATCGATCCGCGCCAGCGATGCGCGCGGCAGCCATGCCAGCAGGTCCGATGCGTCTCCGGCGAACAGGCGGATGTTGCCGATATCGTGCGCCTCGATCTGCGTGAGGATCTTGGCCATGCCGTTGACGTAGGGTTCGCAGCCGATGAAGCCGGTGCGCGGAAACGCCAGCGCCTCGGCGACGAGATGCTCGCCGCCGCCGAATCCGATCTCGATACGGACCTGCTCAATCGGCCGGTCGAACCGCGCGGCCGGGTCGAATGGTCCGCGCTCGCCGGCAGCGATATCGAGGCGCGGCAGCAGATCCGCGATCAGTTCGCTCTGGTGCGGGCGCAGCCTGTGTCCCTTGCGGCGGCCGAAGAACGAGCCTTGCCCGGAATCGCGGGCCGCGTTGCGTTGGAACGACGCGTCGTCGCCGGTTGTCGGCGGACGGTCGCGAGGATCGGGCGCGGGCGCCGTCATTACGACGTGGGGCGGAGACGGTGCTATGGTCACGTCCGCCTAGCGACGATCCGGCGGTTCGCGCGCCGCGATCTGTTCGACCATGTCGACAATGCTGCGGCGGAGCTTCGCGTCGGTGATCCGCGTGAACGCACGGGTCAGCGCGAGACCTTCGGACGTCGCGAGAAAATCGGAAACATAGGCAGGGGACGGCGCTTCGCTCAAACCCTCGACCCTGGCGACGCCCGTGCCCGGACTGCCCTCGAACAGGAACGAGACCGGGACCTGCAGGATTTCGGAGATCTGCTGGATGCGGCTTGCGCCGACGCGATTGGTGCCTTTCTCGTACTTCTGAATCTGCTGGAATGTCAGTCCCAACGCCTCGCCCAGTTTCTCCTGACTCATGCCGAGCATGATGCGGCGCATGCGCACACGGCTGCCGACATGCCTGTCAACAGGATTGGGCGCCTTGGTCGACATCTCGTAGGTCTCCTACAATAGCGATTCCCGGAAGATAGTTATTATCGCCAGATTTAACCCGATCGCGTGATAAAAATCCGCAGTCAATCCCGGCCGGTTCCATTCGTCGCATTATATCAGTCGTGCAAATTGTTACACAAATTATGTCGATCGTGGGGATGAGGTGCTGCGTCCCATGCGCCGTCGCCGTCAGGGTTTGCGACGCCGTCGAACCGCCAATGCGAGACCGAGGATCACCATGATCGCGGCGGGGACATCACCAGCGCGGGCGTAAGGCGGCGGCGGTATCGCGGCGGGCAGGCGGGAATCCAGCACGCCTTCGATGCCGAGATCGAGGCGTGCGACAATCCGTCCTACTGGATCCGTCACCACCGAAATACCGGTGTTCGCCGCCCGCACCAGGGGAAGCCCTTCCTCGATCGCCCGCAGCCGCGCCTGCTGAAGGTGCTGATAGGGGCCGGTGCTGATTCCGAACCAGCCGTCATTGGTGAGGTTGACGATCCAGCCGGGCCGGGCGCCGCGGGATTCGATGTCGCCCGGAAAGATCGCCTCATAGCAGATCAGCGGCAGCACGCTCGGCGCGTTCGGCAGGTCGATGGTTCGCCGCGCCGTCCCCGGAATGAAGCCGCCCTGGACCTTGGTGAGTTGAACGAAGCCGAGCTTTTCCATCAGGCCCTGGAACGGCAGGAATTCGCCGAACGGCACCAGATGGAGCTTGTCGTAAACCGACAGGATGCTGCCGTCGTCGTCGATGACGTAGATCGAATTGTAGGCCCGGGTGATGCGGACGCCCGGCGGCAGGTCCGGAGCGCGCACCGAGCCGGTGATCAGGATCGTGCCCTTCGGCAGGAGGTCGGCGATCTCGGCCATGGCGTCGGCCTCGCGGGCGAGAAAAAACGGAAACGCCGATTCCGGCCAGATCAGGATGGTGGCTCCGCTGACGCCGGCCGAATGCGGCCCCGTGGCGCGGTCGGAGAGCGTCAGATATTTGCGCATGACCGCCGCCTTGGCGGAATAGTTGAACCGCGCATCCTGCTCCAGATTGGGCTGCATGATGCGCAGCTTGACGTGGTCGACAAACTCGGTCGGATGACGCGACAGCCTGATCGCGCCGTAGACGCCCATGGCAACGAGCAGAGCGAGGGCGGCGATCGGGGCGATCCATGGTCTTTGACTTCGGTCTCGTCCGTCGATCAGCACGGCGGGGCTCGCAAAGATCGCGACGCTGAGGAAGGTCAGGCCCCACAATCCGACCAGCGACGCGGTTTGCGCCAGCGCCAAAGGCTCCGTCAGCGCGTAACCGAATGTGTTCCACGGAAATCCCGTCAGCGCATGTCCGCGCAGCCATTCGCTGATCGTGAGCGCCGCGGCGAGCGCGAGAATGCGCGAGGCGTCGCGGGTCCATATCCAGCGCGCCAGCGCGAAGCCGAGCGAGGTGAAAAGCGCGAGATAGGCCGGCAGGCCGAGGACGGCGAACGGCATCAGCCATGCGAAGGTCTGGGCGTCGACCAGAAAGGCGTTGCCGATCCAGTACAGTCCCGGAACGAAATAACCGAGGCCGAACAGCCACCCCGAGAGCGCCGCGGCCGGCACGCCATTGAGGCGACCGGCGCCGGCGCCGTCGATCAGCCAGGTCGCGAGCGGAAAGGTAACGAACAACACCGGCCAGGCGTTGAAGGGCTCCATCGCAAGCGAGGACACGGCGCCGGCGAGAAGCGCGATGACGGCGCGTTTCCAGCCCCACGCCAGAGTGACGGGAAGGCTGGCGGTGCGGATGCTGGCTGCAACGCTCACGGGGTTTCGCCTCCGTCGCCGGGCGGTGAGGGGGAGGCGGGATCGTCGCCCGGTGGTTGCGATGGCGCATCCGGCGCGGCCTCGCGCCGCCGCCCGTCGCGCGGCCGGACTGCGGGCCGTTCCTTGCGCAGCCCGATCCGCAGCCGCTTGACGCGGCGCGGGTCGGCGTCGAGCACTTCGATCTCGAACGGACCCGGTCCCGAAATGACCTCGCCCCGCACCGGCAGGCGGCCGACATGGGTGACGAGAAAGCCGCCAAGCGTATCGACGTCCTCGCCCGCTTCGCCGGTTTCGAAGGCGTCGCCGATCATGGCGCGGACGTCCTCGAGACTGGCGCGCGCATCGGCGATAAAGGAATTGTCGGCCTGCCGCACGATCGAGGGCGGCTCGTCGCCGTCGTGCTCGTCGTCGATTTCGCCGACGATCTGCTCGACGATGTCCTCGATCGACACCAGGCCGTCGGTGCCGCCATATTCGTCGACCACGAGCGCCAGATGGATGCGCGTCGCCTGCATCTGCGCCAGCAGGTCGATCGCCGGCATCGACGGCGGCACGTAGAGCAGCTTGCGGGTGATGTTGGCTTCGCTCAGCGGCAGCGCCAGATCGACGGCGCGCAGGTCGAGACCGGCCGGCGGCGTTTTTTTGCGTTTCGCCTTGGAGGGCAGCGCGGTGCGCGCCCGCACGGCCATGAACGCGAGCAGGTCGCGGATATGAACGATGCCTTCGGGATCGTCGAGGTTTTCGTCGTAGACGACAAGACGGGAATGCGCCGCGCTCTCGAACACGTGGATCAGTTCGCCGAGCGGGATATCACGCTTGACCGCGACGATATCGGCGCGATGAACCATGACATCGGCGATGCGACGTTCATGCAGGCCGAGGATATTGCGCAGCATGGTGCGCTCGACGGGGGTGAAACTGGTTTCGTCGGACGTCGAGGCGTCAAGCACCACCTGAAGATCGGCGCGGACCGATCCCGCTTTCCATCCGAACAGCGAGCGGATCGCCCGCATCAGCCAGCGTTCGGAAACCGGCCGCAGCACCTCGCCATTGTGCACCGTCACCGGCAGGTTGCGGTTGTCCTGCGGCGGCCTGCTGTCGCTGGGGTCTTCCTCGGGGGCCACTCAGGTCATCCGTTCTTGTAGGGATCGGGCATGCCGAGCCGCGCCAGAATTTCGCGCTCAAGGTTTTCCATCTCCCCGGCCTCTTCATCGGTTTCGTGGTCGTAACCGATCAGATGCAGAAAGCCATGGATCGCGAGATGGCTCAGGTGATGGTCGAAGACCTTGCCTTCGTCGTCGGCTTCGCGGCGGGTGGTCTCATAGGCGATCGCGATGTCGCCGAGCATGCGCGGCGGATCGCCGGGCAAAGACGGGCCGGTCGGCTGCAGCGCCGGGAACGACAGGACATTGGTCGGCTTGTCGATGCCGCGCCAGTTGGCATTGAGCGTGCGAATGCCGGCGTCGTCGGTCAGCATGATTGCGAGTTCGGCATCGCCGGTGTCCGCATCGACCATCCCGGCGGCGGCCTCGACGGCGCGTAGAATGATCGCTTCGGCATCCGGCACAGCGTGCCAGCATTCGGCGACGACCAGAATTTCGGCAGCAGGCGAAACGGAGAGGGTCATCGTATGTTTCTCGCCGGCGCCGGCCCGTCGTAGAGGCCGGTCGCCTTTTTCAGGCGTTTCCGGCGTCATGATTTTTTGGCTGCCGGCCGCTGCGGCAGCCCCTCATAGGCGGCGACGATTCGCGCCACCAGTTCATGGCGGATCACGTCATCGGCGGTGAATTTCACCTGCGCCACGCCCTCGACGCCGTCGAGCAGCCGCGTCGCCTCCGCCAGTCCCGAGGTCTGGCCGTTCGGCAGGTCGACCTGGGAAGGGTCGCCGGTGACGATCATGCGGCTGTTTTCGCCGAGCCGCGTCAGGAACATCTTCATCTGCATCGAGGTGGTGTTCTGCGCCTCATCCAGGATGATCGCGGCGTTGGTCAGGGTGCGGCCGCGCATGAAGGCGAGCGGCGCGATCTCGATCTCGCCGGATTGCAGCGCGCGTTCGACGATGCGGGAGTCCATCAGGTCATACAGCGCATCGTAGATCGGCCGCAGGTAGGGATCGACTTTTTCGCGCAGGTCCCCCGGCAGGAAGCCGAGCCGTTCGCCGGCCTCGACCGCCGGCCGCGTCAGGATGATGCGATCGACTTCCTTGCGCTCGAACAGTTGCGCAGCCTGCGCCACCGCAAGCCAGGTCTTGCCGGTGCCCGCGGGGCCGATGCCGAACACCAGTTCATGATGTTTCAGCGCGCGGATATAGGCATCCTGCGCGGCGGTGCGCGCCCGCACCGGACGCTTGCGCAGGTTGATGGCCTCAAATGTCGAACGCGGCGCCTTGGGGTCGTATTCGAACAGCGAACCCTGTGCGATCACCGCGCGGATCGCTCCCTCGACCTCGCCCTGCGTGAGATCATGGCCCTGTGCGGCCTGGGTATAGAGCGTTTCGAGCACGCGCCGTCCGGCGTCGCAGCCGTCGCGCGATCCGGCGATGGTGATGTGGTTGCCGCGGGAATCGACGACCACGCCGAGCCGCCGTTCGACCTGCGCCAGGTTCTGTCCGTAGGGTCCGACCATCGCCGAGACCGCGCGATTGTCGTCGAAATCGATGACGACTTGCGTTTCGGGCGGGGCTTGCATGTCGATTTTCTGACCGGGGGCGATTGAAGGCGAATCCGATGCGCTCTTGTCCGATGCGCTCTTGGGCAAGGGTTCAGGCTCCCAGGACGGCTTGAGGCGGCGCTATCAGCGCAGGTTCTCTCGCGTCGCCGGATGCCGAGGTCGAGCGCGGATCGGCAAGCGATCCGAGCAGGCTGTAGCGCTCGAGGCTGTCGATGGCGACGGGCAGCACCTTTCCGACAATATCGGCGGACGCCATGACATGCGCGGGCTGCAGATAGGCGGTGCGGCCAACGATCTGACCCGCCTTGCGCGCGGCGCGCTCGAACAGCACATCGACCGTCCTGCCGATCGCCGCCCTGTTGAAGGCGGATTGCTGGCTGTCGATCAGGCCCTGAAGCCGCTCCAGTCGTGCATCCATATCGGCCGTTGACACCGTCTCCTGCATCTCCGCCGCCGGCGTTCCCGGCCGTGGCGAATACTTGAACGAATAGGCGGCAGCGTATCCGATTTGGTCGACGAGCGCGAGGGTCGCGGCGAAATCTTCCTCGGCTTCGCCGGGAAAGCCGACGATGAAGTCCGACGAGAACGCGATATCCGGCCGGGCATGGCGCAGCCGGTCGATCACGCGGCGGTAATCGGCGGCGGTATGTTTGCGGTTCATGGCCGCGAGGATCCGGTCGGAGCCGGATTGCACCGGCAGATGCACGAACGGCATCAACGCGTCGAGATCGCGGTGCGCCTCGATCAGGGTCTCCTCGACATCGCGCGGATGGCTGGTGGAGTAGCGCAGGCGGACGATGCCCGGAATTGCGGCGAGGCGGTGCAGCAGCTTGCCGAACGGCCAGGGCCGTCCGTCGGGGCCGTCGCCGTGATAGGCGTTGACGTTCTGCCCGATCAGGGTGATCTCGCGCACGCCGTTGTCGGCGAGGCGCTGCACGTCCTCGACGACCTTCGCCACCGGCCGCGACACCTCCGCGCCGCGCGTATAGGGCACGACGCAGAAGGTGCAGAACTTGTCGCAGCCTTCCTGCACCGTCACGAAGGCCGAGACGCCGCGGGCGCGGATCGCCTGCGGCGACGGCTGCGGCAGGAAATTGAACTTGTCCTCGACCGGAAACTCGGTTTCGAGCGCGCGGCCGTCGGCCTTCGCGCGGGCCAGCAGTTGCGGCAGGTGATGATAGCTCTGTGGTCCCACCACCACATCGACGACGGGCGCGCGGCGGATGATCTCATGGCCTTCGGCCTGCGCGACGCAGCCGGCGACGACGACGCTCATGTCGCGGCCGGCGCTCGCCGCCTGGTCCTTGGCGGCGCGCAAGCGGCCGAGTTCGGAATAGATCTTCTCGGATGCCTTCTCGCGGATGTGGCAGGTGTTGAGGATAACGAGATCGGCTTCCTCGGCGCTGGCGGTCTCGACAAAGCCTTCGCCCGCCAGCGTGTCCACCATGCGCTGGGCATCGTAGACATTCATCTGGCAGCCATAGGACTTGATGTGCAGCTTGCGCGGCGGCGTCATGGAACCTGTTGTCGGTTATATCGCTCAGTTATAGGCTGGGTGGCGGAAAATCCAGTATGTCCATTGTCACGCCTGATGCGCAACCGCGCCTCTGCAAGGCTGAATCCGGAATCCCAGCCGGATCACATCCGGATTCCGGGTCTCTGGAGCCTTTCCGTATCTGACGGAATCAGAAGCGGGGCTCTATGATTTTGATTTGACGCGTTTTCTTTACGCGAACCGGTAGCCACATCGCTTGACAGCGCTCCAGGAGGCGTGTCCTGGAAACATGGTGGCTGACTGTCCCACCTGAATGACGGATCGCGGCGCCTGCCGCATGTCACCGGACGTGGAGTGGCGCTCAGGAATTGTCCTCGTCCATCGGGACGCAATAGAGTTCGAGGCGGTGGTCGACCAGCCTGTAGCCGAGCTTGCGGGCGATCTCGGCCTGCAGCTTTTCGATTTCGTCAGAGGTGAATTCGATCACCGTGCCGTCACGCAAATTGATGAGATGGTCGTGGTGACTGTCGCGCATCGTCTCGTAGCGCGCACGGCCCTCGCGGAAATCGTGTCGCTCGATGATGCCGGCGTCCTCGAACAGCTTGACGGTGCGATAGACCGTCGAAATCGAAATCTTGTCATCCACCGCGACGCAGCGGCGATAGAGTTCCTCGACGTCCGGATGATCGGAGGCTTCCGCCAGCACGCGCGCGATGACTCGGCGCTGTTCGGTCATGCGCATCCCGGTGGCGGCGCAACGCGCTTCGATCTTTGTGGGCTTCTGCGCAGAGGTCGGTTTCAGGGCCGTCATCGCGTGTCCGGTTCCGATGGCGCGTGGTCCGCCGGGGTGTGGGTCGGTCGCAGGCAAATATACGTCAAGATAGTGCAAGCGAATGACATTCGGGAGTGCGATCGGACGCAAAGCCGATTCCCTGCGATCACCGTCCTTTTGCCACCGTGCGCAGACTACGACAAGTCGCGGCGCATCACCAATGCATTCAGTTCCTTGCCGCCAGGCTCCCGATAATAGCGTTCGCGGCGCCCGGTGACGACGAAGCCCGCCCGTTCATAGAGACGCCGCGCCGGCTGATTATTTTCCTCGACTTCCAGAAACACCCTGCGGACGCCGCGCCCGGCGAGGTAGCCGAGATGCGTGAACAGCAGGTCGCGCGAGAATCGCTGCCCGCGATGGCCCGCGTCGATCGCGATCGAGAGAATCTCGGCCTCGTCCGCCGCGATGCGCGACACGGCGAAGCCGATCACGCTCGATCGCAACCGCAAACGCTGAACCAGCGTGTTGCGTTCCGCGATCATGACTTCGAATTCGCCCTCGCCCCATCCGCGGTGAAACGATGCACCGTGAATAGCCGCAAGGCGCGCGGCGTCGCGCGGGCTCGCGGCCTCGATCACCGGCGTCGCGCGCTCCCTGCTTCCGAACCAGGTCATGATGATGCCGCCGGCTTGGATGTCTTGTGCGGGAGAACGCCGGCGGGCTTGGCGTCGGGGGCGCGCAGGTAGGTGGGGCGCGGCGGCGCGGTATCCGGATCGACCGCCGCGGCGAGCCATGCCACCCAGGCGATGTCGGGCGCTGCCTGCGGATCGACCGCGACCGGCGGCGGGGCTTGCGCGGGCCAGCGGTCGGCGAGAAGCCGGGCGGCATTGCCGACCAGATGCGGCGCACCGAAACGCGATGCGGCGAGCGCCGTCTCGATCGGAGCGACCTGCGCCCGGACCAGCGTGGAGCCGTCGCCGCCGACAGCCTGGAAATAAACCTGGTCATGGCGGGCATCGATCGCGGCGATCACCGGCGAGGAGCGGTTCTCGCCGACAACCGGCGCGGCATAGGCCATCAGGGTCGTCACGCCGACCGCTGGTTTGCCGGCGGCAAGCGCAATGCCGCGCGCGGCCGACAGCCCCACGCGAAGGCCGGTGAAACTGCCGGGGCCGGTGGTCGCGGCGACGCGGTCGAGGGAGGAGAAGGCGATACCGGCGGAGTCGATGACGCGCGCGATGAGCGGCATCAGCGCTTCGGCATGCCCGCGCTTCATCGGCAGCGATTCATGGGCGACAAGCCGGTTTTCGTCGGTGTCCAGGACACAGGCGGCGCAGGCATCGAGTGCGGTGTCGATCGCAAGAACAAGCATCGGAAGCCAGACTATCGTTTCGAGCAGGTCCTCGGCTGATCCGAGGAGTTGTGCCGGTTCGCATGGAGAACGCGACTTTATCAGACCAACGGCGTCATAAAGCCGGCGTCACGTCTAGCACCGTTCTCGCCGCATGGTCTGCGGTTCCGGCAGCCTGCGCCATGTTAAAGACACCTGATTGCCATGATTATGTCCATTTTCGGGGCTGCGCCCTGGATCTGGCCTGCATTTAATCGGCATTTAACTAAAACTCGCCTTAATGACGCTCCGCAAGTCTGCGACAGGTTCTCCGGAACTTGGGGTCATCGATTCGACCAAATGCGTAGTCTTGTATCCGCACCTGCTGGCGGCATGGGGAATTTCATGCGCCGCTCGCAAAGACCGGGCGTTGAGTGATTCTGGACGTGGGGCGAATGACATACGTTACAGGCACGCGATATTACGATGCGGCGGATTATGCCGCCGCTCCGCCCCGCAAGGCCGTTCCTCAGAATATTGTTGGCGCCGCCGCGCTCGGCTGCATCGCGCTCGCCTGCGCCTGGACCCTCTACGCCAATGTTTCCGGCGGAGACGCGGAACTGGTCACGGCGTCGCTGCCGCCAGCCGCATCCATCCGCGCTATACCGGCCGATCGCATCGCTGCTGCGTATGAGGCGCTCCACGAGACGCCTGCGCCACGCGCCGCTCAGGCGGCTCCTGAAGTTCGTGCAACGGCCGATGCCCGCATTGAAGATCCCGCCGCCCGCTCCCGCACGGCCTGGCTCTACGGTCCGCGCTTTCTCGGCGGAGAGCCGGAAAGCTTCCGCCCGCAGGCCGCCCCGGTTCAGCCTCCGGTAGAGGTCGCCTCGCTTCCCGCAGAGGCGATGCCGGAGACGTTGCCGCTTCCGCCGGCGCCGCAGGTCGTCGCGGTGGTGCCGATGCCGGCGCCGCGTCCGGCCGAATTACGTCAGTTGCAGGTTTCCACTCCTTCCCGCAATGATGTGGCTCAGGCCAACACCGCCGCCGCACTGGAGCCGGAGGCCGAGCCGAAGAAGCCGTCGATCTTCGAGAAGCTGTTCGGCAAATCCCTCTCCGGCGGTCTGCAGCTCGCCTTCGCGGCGCCCGACGGCGGGGTGACGAGCGACGGCGAGAGCCTGACGCTCGGCCGCATTCCGCAGTACGATCAATATACTGCCGTCTACGATATTTCGGCGCGCACGGTCTACATGCCGAACGGCACCAAGCTCGAGGCGCATTCGGGGCTCGGCAAGATGCTGGACGATCCGCGTTCCGCCGACAGGAAAATGCGCGGCGTAACGCCGCCGCACACCTATGATCTGTCCTTGCGCGAACGACCGTTCCACGGCGTGGAGGCGATCCGGCTGAAGCCGGTCGGCGGCGAGGACAAGATATACGGGCGCAGCGGTCTGCTTGCGCATACCTACATGCTCGGCCCGAACGGCGACTCCAACGGCTGCGTGTCGTTCAAGAACTACAACGCCTTCCTGCGCGCCTATAAGGGCGGCCAGGTCAAGCGGCTGGTCGTCGTCGCCAAGCTCTGAAGCCGAAGGGCCGCCTGCTACACCGGCCGCACTTCGACCACTTCGGGAATGAAATGCTTCAGCAGGTTCTGGATGCCGTTCCGCAAGGTGACCGTCGATGACGGGCATCCCGAGCACGAGCCCTTCATGTTCACATAGACGATGCCATCCTTGAAGCCGCGGAAAGTGATGTCGCCGCCATCGTCGGCAACGCCCGGTCGCACCCGCGTCTCGATCAGGTCCTTGATCAAAGTCACGGTCTCGGCGTCTGCTTCATCGAAGAATTCAACGTCATTGTCGGTCTGGCCATTCCCGGCGGTGTCGCCGTCCGTCAACAGCGGCGCGCCAGACATATAGTGTTCCATGATCACGCCGAGGATGGCGGGCTTGAGATGCTGCCAGTCGCTGTCGTCCTTGGTCACCGTGATGAAGTCCGAGCCATAGAACACGCCGGTGACGCCGTGCACGGCGAACAGCTTCACGGCGAGCGGCGAGCGGTCGGCCGAGCTGGGGCCGGTAAATTCCATCGTGCCCTTGCCGAGTACGGTGCGGCCCGGAAGGAACTTCAAGGTGGCGGGATTGGGGGTAACTTCGGTCTGAATGAACATGGGTGTCTCCGTCGTCGCCGGTTCAAGGCCGGCGCGTAGGTTCCCTTAGCAGATAGCCATGACCAAAGCACGATCAAGAGCGCGGGCCGCCGGCCTGCCGGCCCCTGACGCCGATCTGGAGCATTTTCAGTCAGGTGGGTTATCGGTCAGCGCCAAGAAAATGCATCAAAACAATAAGCTGGAGTCTTTCACCGTATCCATGAAATGGTGAAAGGACTCTAGTGGAGTGAATTTGACATTCGCTACCCACTTTGCAGCGAACGTGTCAGGCGAATGTCAAATTCAAAACTCCACTAGAAACCTGATAGTTGCTAGTGGTCCTGTGATTCTAACATTTGCAAGAACTCCCTGCGGCAACGGGATGCAAATGTTAGAATTGGACCACTAGGACAGCGCATCGATCGCGTCGTCATCCAGGCTACCCGGCACGATCGTCACCGGAATCGGGAAGTTGCCCGCGGTTTTGGCCAGCGTCGTGATAATCGGACCCGGACCCTCGGGGCCGCCGCTGGCGGCCAGCACCAGCATCGAAATATCGAGATCCTTGTCGATGACGTCGAGAATCTGTTCGAGCGGGGAACCCTCGCGGATGACGCGTTCCGGCGTAATCGCGGCAATGCCGTTGGCCCGGCCAGAGGCGCGGTCGAGCGCTGCGTTCGCGCCTTCATAGGCTTCGGCGCGTATCACCTCCGCGACGCCAAGCCATTCCTGATTGCGGTCTTCGGGCTCGACCACCCGCAGCATCACGATGCCGCCCCCGACGCGAATGGCGCGCCGGCTGGCATAATAGACGGCGCGGTCCCATTCCGCGCTGTCGTCGACGACGACCAGATATTTCGGCTTGTGGCCGCTCTCGTAGCTTCGACGGTGTGCGCTCATGCATGTCCCGGTGCTGAACCAGCCCTCGCCATGCTGCCACGGCGTGCCCCGATCCGACAAGCAGCTTGCGGGAGCGTGATCAACAAGTGTGCAAAGCGGTGGAAGGCGATGCAGCGGAAAGCGTGTCGCGGTTTTCCGCCCGCATCCTGTTTTCTTAAAATACCTGATTCGATCAGGTTCATGATTTCGGATCGATTCGATCCATTCATCTTGATCTATAGCGTTTTCGAGCGAAGTGGGTACCGGTTCGCGGGAAGAAAACGCGTCAAAACAAAATCATGGAGCCTGATTCCATCAGAAGCGGGCTCTAGCGCTTGCGGATGAACCCGACGATATCCTTCACCGCGTTCATGGTTTCCGAGGCGATGGCGCGGGCGCGGTCGGCTCCCTCGATCAGAATCCGGTCGACATAGGCGGGATCGTCGGTGAGCCGCTTCATCTCGGCGGCGATCGGCGACAGCTTTGCGACCGCCAGGTCCACGAGGTTGGATTTGAAGCCGGAGAACTGCGCGCCGCTGAATTGCGCGAGCACCTGGGATTTTGGTGTGCCCGACAAGGCCGCATAGATGCCGACGAGGTTGTCGGCCTCGGGGCGGCTTTCCAGCGCCTTTTCCTCCGACGGCAGCGGCTCCGGGTCGGTCTTGGCCTTGCGGATCTTTTGCGCGATGGTGTCGGCATCGTCGGTGAGGTTGATGCGCGAATAATCCGAGGGGTCAGACTTCGACATCTTCTTGGTGCCGTCGCGCAGGCTCATCACGCGCGTCGCGGGTCCCGTGATCACAGGCTCGGGCAGCGGAAAGAACTTGTCCTCAAAGCCGTTGGCGGCGATCGATCCGGAAAAGTCATTGTTGAATTTCTGGGCGATGTCGCGGCTGAGTTCGAGGTGCTGTTTCTGGTCCTCTCCGACCGGAACGTGGGTGGCGCGATAGACCAGAATGTCCGACGCCATCAGCACCGGATAATCGTAAAGCCCGACCGACGCGTTCTCGCGGTCCTTGCCGGCCTTTTCCTTGAACTGGGTCATGCGGTTAAGCCAGCCGAGCCGCGCCACGCAGTTGAACACCCAGGTCAGTTCGGCATGTCCCGCCACTTGGCTCTGATTGAAGATGATGTGGCGCTTCGGATCGATGCCGGCCGCGATGAAGGCGGCGGTGACCTCGCGGGTGTTGCGGCGCAATTCCTCCGGTCCGCCCCAGACCGCGACGGGCACGGTGATGGCATGGAGGTCGACCACGCAATAGAGGCATTCGTGGTCGGCCTGCAATTTCACGAAATTGACGATGGCGCCGAGATAATTGCCCAGATGCAGATTGCCGGTCGGTTGCACGCCCGAAAAAACCCGTGTCATCGCTCTCTTCGCTTTCTCTTTCTGCCTGTTGCAACGCGGCCGGCGCCGCATGTCGTGCCACGCTTTAGAGCATTTTCGGGCCAAGTGAAATCCGGTTGGCGTGAAGAAAACGCGTCAAATCAAAATCATAGCGCCGCTCCTGATTCAATCGGAAGCGAAAATGATCTAGGGGCGCAAGTCGCCGGATCGCATCAAGGCGGTGCGCATGCTGCGCCAGTCGATCACCCGGAACGACAGCAGGCAGATGCCGTAGACGGCGATGCCGAAGGCGATCAGGATCGCGAGCCGCGCGGCCTGCAAGATCGTATGCGCGCCGGCCATGGTCGGCAGCAATTGGACGGCGAGCCACAAAGTGCCGCCCATCAGCAACGCGGCCAATACGATGCGCGGCAGGCGCCGTCGCGCTTCGGCGTCCATGGAAAATCCGAACGTCGCGGCGGTGCTCCGCGCGAGGCTCGCCGCATTGCTCCATGCGCCGAGCGCCACCGCGGCGGCGATTCCGCCGATCCCGAACATCCGTCCGAATATGACGGCGAGCACGATCGCCACGGCGATGCCCTTCAGCGTCGCCAGAAGTGGGATCATTGTGTTGCCGCGCGCAAAGAAAGCCGGAGACAGCGTCTTGAGCAGGACATAAGCCGGCAGGCCGAGGGCGAGGTTACCGAGCGCCAGCGCCGTGGCTTTGGTGTCGGCTGCAGTGAACGCGCCGTGCTCGAACAGAACCCGCACGATCGGCTCGCTGAGGACGACCAGACCGAGCGCCGCGGGCAGAGCGAGACCCGCCGCGAGCTCGAGCCCCCGCGACTCCGCGTTTGCCAGCGCGGCGGTGTCGTTCCTGGCGAGGGCACGACTCAATTCCGGCACCAGCACGGTGCCGACGGCGACGCCAACCATTCCCAGCGGCAGTTCGATCAGGCGGTTGGCGAAATAAAGCCACGCCACCGCCGATGGCGATGCCGACGCCACGATCGCGCCGGCCACGATCAGCAATTGCGGTCCCGAATTCGCGATCATGCCGGGGATGGCCTTGCGGGCGAAATCCCGCATTCTGCTATCGAAGGAGACGCGCAAGGGGCTTGCGAGATTGTCGCGGCGGAGCGGGGCCGCAAGGGCCGCGAGTTGCAGCAGGCCGGCCGCGCCCACGGTCGCCGCCATCACCGGCGCCGCCGAGTGCGAGTCCCGATGCGACAGCAGCATCGCCGCAGCAGCGAGGATCAGGGCGATGTTGAACGTCAGCGGCGCGAAGGCTGGAATCGCGAAGCGATGCCGGGCGTTCATCAGGCCGATCATGACGGCTGCGGGGCCGGCGAAGGCAAGGTAAGGCAGCATCAGCCGCGCGTTCGTCACGGCAAGCTGCAGGCTTTCGCTCCCGACGAAGCCCGGAGCCAGCACCATCATCAGAAGCGGCATCGCCGCGGCGGCGATCACGGTAAGCGCAATCAGGGCCGCGCTGACGGTGCCGAGCACTGCGCCGGCGAAGGCGGCCGCCGCGGCAGGGCCGCTGCCGTCGCGCAGGCGCATCCAGGCCGGCACCAGCGCCGCGTTCAGTGCGCCTTCGCCGAGCATCCGCCGGATCACGTTGATGAGTTGAAACGCCATCAGAAATGCATCGGCGACAGGGCCTGCGCCCAAGAGCGCTGCGGTCAGGGCATCGCGCGCGAATCCGAGCAGACGCGAGGCCAGCGTGCCCGAGGAGACGGTGAGGACGGAGCGGATCATGGCGATGTCGGCCTAGTGGAGTGGATTTGACATTCGCTACCCGGTTTGGAGCGACGCAAGAAGCGAATGTCAAATCCAAAGCTCCACCAGAAACCTTATATTTGCTAGTGGTCCTTTGATTCTAACATTTGCAAGAACACCTGCTGCAACGGGATACAGATGTTAGAATCGGACCACTAGGCCGTGCTTGATGGCATGGAAGCACCCGTGTTAGGTCGCGGACCTCCACTGGCTGAGGAGTCTGACCGGATTCCGCGCCTCCCCGCAATTGCCGCAACGGGATATTCTTAATGACTTCAGCGAAATACGACGTGCTCGGGATCGGCAATGCGATTTTCGATGTTCTGGTGCGGACCGACGAGGGCTTTCTCGCCGCCCACGGCATGGCCAAAGGCGGCATGGCGCTGATCGACGAGGCCCGCGCCGCCTCGATCTATGCCGACATGGGACCCGCCACCGAGATGTCGGGCGGCTCGGCTGCCAACACCATCGTCGGCATTGCCGGGCTCGGCGGGCGCGCCGCTTATGTCGGCAAGGTCAAGGACGATCAGATCGGTCGTCTGTATGCGCATGACATCCGTGCCGCGAATGTAGCCTTCGACACGCCGCCCGCCTCCGATGGCCCGGCCACCGGCTGTTCCTACATTCTGGTGACGCCGGACGGCGAGCGCACCATGAACACCTATCTCGGCGCGGCGCAGGATCTGTCGCCTGCGGATATCGATGCCGAGGCCGTCGCCGCTGCCTCGATCCTTTATCTTGAGGGCTATCTGTGGGACCCGAAGTCTGCCAAGGAGGCGTTCCTCAAGGCGTCGCAGATTGCACACGGAGCGAAGCGCCAGGTTGCGCTGACGCTGTCGGATGCGTTTTGCGTCGATCGCTACCGCGACGAGTTCCTGCATTTGATGCGCAGCCGCGCCGTCGACCTGATCTTCGCCAACGAGGTTGAGCTGCATTCGCTCTACCAGACCTCAAGCTTCGACACCGCGTTGGCGCAATTGCGCAAGGACGTCGCGCTCGGCGTTGTCACCCGCAGCGAGAAGGGCTGCGTGATTGCGACGACGGACGACGTCACCGCGGTTCCGGCATGCCCGATCGAGCGGCTTGTCGATGCCACCGGCGCCGGCGACCTGTTCGCGGCGGGATTCCTGTTCGGACTGGTGGGGGGCGCGAGCTACGAAAACGCCGGCCGGCTCGGCGCGCTCGCCGCGGCTGAGGTGATCCAGCACATCGGTGCGCGGCCGCAGGTCTCATTGAGGGAACTGGCGCAGGCGAACGGACTGACGGCGTGATGCGCGGGATCATTCCGGCAACGGAATGAACTCGTGCTCGTTCGGGACGGCAGCGAAACGGCCGGTTTTCCAGTCCTCCTTGGCCTGCTCGATGCGCTCCTTGCTGGAGGAGACGAAATTCCACCAGATGTGCCGCGGTCCCTCCAGCGCGTCGCCGCCGAGGAACATCATCCGTGCGGGCCTTGTCGCCCGCACCGTAATGCGGTCGCCGGGACAGAAAACCAGCAGTCGGGGAGCTTCGTGGCGGTCGCCCGCGATTTCGACCTCGCCCTCGACGAGATAGATCGCGCGCTCCTCGTGGTCCGCATCCAGCGGCGCGCTCATGCCGGCGTCCAAGCTGACCTCGACGTAGAACCACGGCGACACCATCTCGACCGGCGAAGTTGCGCCGAACGACCGGCCGGCGATGATGCGGGCGCGCAATCCCTTGTCCTGTACGGTCGGCAGGCTGCCGGCGCCGTAGTGCTGGAATGAGGGCGCGATTTCCTCCTTGCCCTCCGGCAGCGCGATCCAGCTTTGCAGGCCGAGCATCAACTGGCCGTTCGCGCGCTGCGCATCGGGGGTGCGTTCGGAATGGGCGATGCCGCGCCCCGCGGTCATCAGGTTCATCGCGCCGGGCTGGATTTCCTGGATGTTGCCCTCGCTGTCGCGGTGCATGATGCTGCCGTCGAACAGGTAAGTGACGGTGGCGAGCCCGATATGCGGATGCGGCCGCACGTCCATGCCCTTGCCGGAGACGAACTGCACCGGTCCGAAATGATCGAAGAAGATGAAGGGGCCGACCATCTGCCGCTTGCCGTGCGGCAACGCCCGGCGCACGGCGAATCCGTCGCCGAGATCGCGGGTGCGCGGTACGATGACGAGTTCGAGCGCGTCGCAGGAGCGGGGGTCGCCGAGGACGGGATCGTTGGAGGGAAGCCAGCTCATGTCGCCTCCGTCAGGCATGAACGATTGAAGCCTGATCATCATTATATCATGCGCGGCGGCGGCGCTGACAACCATCGCTACCCGGATGGCCGCAGGTTACGGCTTCACGAATCATGGAACGGGATTCGTTCGCCACCTATCCGCCGCTCGACACGCTCAAGAGCGTGGCTGACGATGTCTGGATCGTCGACGGCCCGACGATTCGCTTCGGGCCGCCGTTGCTGAAGATGCCGTTTTCAACCGGCATGACGATCATGGCCGCTGGTACGATAGCCGCGCTGCGGACGAGCTGTGCCGTGCGTTCCGCTGGCTATTGGAATAGAGCGGTTTTCGAGCGCAAACCGGTTTCCACTTTCCGGGATCATGCTCCGGGCGCGAGCCCGCCCCGTGCGCAAAGAACCGTCTCCGGTTTTTTTAAAGAAATTCAATCGAAGAAGCCGAACGGGTTCCAGGCGCTGTTGCGGGCGTAGCGCGGAGGCGCTCGCTCGATGTCCTCGGCGATCCTTGCCTTGCTGCGGACGTGGGCGACGTGCTTGCGCGGCGGCGCGGTCTTGTCCGCCACTTTCGGGGATTCCGCGGCCGTTCCCTTGGGCATTTCCGCCCGCGCTTCGTAGACGTGATCGGCCGGCAGGTAGCGGAGCTGGCGTTCCCACTGCAATCGATCGGGGGTGGGCGCAAGCGTGGCGACGTCCGGATAGACGATGGGGTGGGGATTCTGCTTCGAGCGCTCGAAGCGTTCCTCGGAGCGGCGCCAGTCGTCGATCGAACTGAGAACCGCCGTTTCTGTCCCGGAATCCGCCGCGGTCGGATTGGAGGAATCCTTGGAGGACAAGTCTTTAGAGGAGGACAAGTCTTTAGAGGACAGGTCCCTGGAGGATGAGTCTTTTGGGTCGGAGGTCACGGATTGCAGGCCTGTCCCCTGCAAGCCCGCGGATGTCGCGTCCGCAGTCGCGACCGCCGTCGGATGCACGCCGGAAGCAGTGTCACCGGGCCAGATCCAGTCGGCGGCTAAAAGCAAGCCGAGAAGACAGCAGCCCATGACAAGAAAATAACGGAAAACCGGCATCACGACACCAACGCTTACGCGAACAAATAAAACACGGCTTATGGGAGTAAGTTCCCCGAACGGGGCTCAGGTTCAAGGCAATATCAGGAATATGGTTCACGTGTCCGAATTTGAAATGTCCTGCCGCCGGTTACCACGAATATGTGACCGCGGGGCGCGCGGAAAACCGCGCTGTTGCGGAATGACGCGCGACCAGCTTTAACGTCGAAGCGGCTGGTTAACCCGACCCAACCCTGTGCGGTGCATGATCTCATTGCTGAAACGCACGGCAACGCGGCTGTGGTCGCGAAAGGTGGAAATGGGCCTTGGCGTCCGGGTCACGGCCGCCGCCTTCACCGCGCTGGCGCTCGCGATTACGCTGCACCTGCGGCTGCCGCTGTGGGCCGTGCTGACGGCCATCATCGTGACCCAGATGAGCGTCGGCCGCTCGCTGAAGGTGACGCGCGAGTATCTCATCGGCACCATCGGCGGGGCGATCTACGGCGGCGCGATCGCCATTCTGATCCCGCATCACGGCGAAAGCGCGTTGCTGGCGGTGCTGGTGCTGGCGGTTGCGCCACTGGCCTTCCTGGCCGCGATCAATCCGAGCCTGAACGTCGCGACCGTGACCGCGATCATCGTGCTGCTGCTGCCGACGATGGGGCAGATGTCGCCGCTCGAATCCGCCATCGACCGCATATTGGAGGTGACGGTCGGGGCCGTCACCGGGCTGCTGGTGTCGTTCCTGGTGCTGCCGTCGCGCGCCTACGGCCAGATTCGCGTCAATGCTGCGCGCGTGCTCAACCTCCTTGCCGACGCCGTGCAGGAATTGCTCGCGGGCCTCACGCGCGGTCGCGACAATGACGCGCTTCATGCGCTTCAGGATGGAATCGGTCATGCCATCAGCGAGTTGAACGCGATCGGCACCGAGGCTGAACGCGAGCGCGCGGCCTGGTTGTCCCATGGGCCGGACACCGGGCCGCTATTGCGAACCGTGTTGCGATTGCGGCACGATGTCGTGATGATCGGGCGCGCCACGGTGACGCCGTTGCCGGCCAATCTCCAGTCGCGGCTCATGCTGCCGATCGCGCAGCTCAGCGAGGCCATAAGCAATTATCTGAAGGCCTCAGCCGAGGCGTTACGGCAAGGTGCGGCGGTGCCGGCGATCGGGCCGGTGCAGACGGCGCTTCTGGCCTATGCCGAGGAAATTGCCGCGATGCGCCGCGAAGGACTGACGCGCGGACTGCCGGGCGATATGACCGAACGTTTTTTCGCGCTGGGCTTTTCGTTGGAGCAGATGCGGCAAAATCTCGTGGATCTCGAACGCTGTATATCCGAATGGGTCGGCGGGCCGGACCCGTCAGCCAGCAAAGACGCCGCCGGGACGTCATAGAGCCTTTCCGCCTCTGATGGAATCCCGCTTCTGACGGAATCAGAAGCGGAAAGGCTCTATATTTTTGATTTGATGCGTTTTCTTGACGCGAACCGGTAGCGACTTCGCTTGAAAACGCGCGGGCTTTCCGGTTTTCCAGCTACGGACCACCGGATATGCGGGACGTGGTTGCGCGCGGTGCCGGCTCACACATCCACGTTGGCGCTGAGCGAGTTGTCCTGGATGAACTCACGGCGCGGTTCCACCACGTCGCCCATCAGCTTGGTGAAGATGTCGTCGGCCTCGTCGACTTCCTTGATCTTCACCTGCAGCAGCGACCGCTCGTTGGTGTCGAGCGTGGTCTCCCAGAGCTGGTCGGGGTTCATCTCGCCGAGACCTTTGTAGCGTTGCAGCGCCACGCCTTTGCGCCCCGAATCGGTCACCGCCTCGAACAGGCCGACCGGACCGTGAATCGCGGTCTCCGTATCCTTGCGGCGCAGAAGGCCGGGCCGCGGATAGGCCTCCTGCAGTTTCGCCGCGTATTCGTCGAGCTTGCGCGCATCGGCCGAGCCGAGCAGCGCATCGTCGATCATGGCGACGTCCTTGACGCCTCGCACGGTGCGTTCGAAGAAAAAACCTTCGCCTTCGGCGAAGCGTCCGCTCCAGCCGCGCTCGACCTCGTCGGCCAGCGCATCCAGCCGCTTGGCGATGTAGTCGGCGGCGGCGGTTGCGGTGGCAGGATCGCCGGTCACCTTCGGGTTGAGCACGCCGGCGATCGCGGCCTGTTCGATGACCGCGCGGTTGTAGCGGCTGTGCAGATTGTGCAGCACGTTGCGGATAATGCGGGCATCCTCGACAAGCGCCTGCAGGTCGCGGCCGCTGCGGTCCTCGCCGGTTGCGAGCTTGAACACGCAGTCGTCGAGCCCGGTCTCGATCAGGTAATCTTCCAGCGCGCGTTCGTCCTTCAGGTATTGCTCGGACTTGCCGCGCGTGACCTTGTAGAGGGGAGGCTGCGCGATATAGAGGTGACCGGCCTCGATCAGCGCCGGCATCTGGCGGAAGAAGAATGTCAGCAGCAGCGTGCGGATATGAGCGCCGTCGACGTCGGCGTCGGTCATCACGATGATCTTGTGATAGCGCAGCTTCGACAGGTCGAAGTCGTCGCGGCCGATGCCGGTGCCGAGCGCCGTGATCAGCGTGCCGATCTGCTCGGACGACAGCATCTTGTCGAAACGCGCGCGCTCGACGTTGAGGATCTTGCCGCGCAACGGCAGCACGGCCTGGAATTCACGGTTGCGGCCCTGCTTGGCGCTGCCGCCGGCGGAATCGCCCTCGACGATGAACAATTCCGACTTGGCCGGATCGCGCTCCTGGCAGTCGGCTAGCTTGCCCGGAAGCGAAGCGATGTCGAGCGCGCCCTTGCGCCGCGTCAGTTCGCGCGCTTTTCGCGCGGCTTCGCGGGCTGCGGCGGCTTCCACCACCTTGCCGACGATGATCCTGGCTTCGGTCGGGTGTTCCTCGAACCACGCCGCCAACGCCTCGTTGATGACGTTCTCGACCACGGGGCGGACTTCGGAGGAGACCAGCTTGTCCTTGGTTTGCGACGAGAATTTCGGGTCCGGCACCTTTACCGACAGCACGGCGGTCAGGCCTTCCCGGCAATCGTCGCCGGTCAGCGCGATTCTCTCCTTCTTGGCCATGGCGTCGGCATAGCCGTTGACCTGCCGCGTCAGCGCGCCGCGAAAGCCCGCGAGATGGGTGCCGCCGTCGCGCTGCGGAATGTTGTTGGTGAAGCACAGCACGTTTTCATGATAGCTGTCGTTCCACCACAGCGCGGCTTCGACGCCGATGCCGTTCATGTCGGCGCGCACAATGATCGGCGCCGGCACCACGGCCTTTTTGTTGCGATCGAGGAACTTGACGAATTCTTCGACGCCGCCGTCGTAGCGCATCTCCTCACGCTTCTCCACGGCGCCGCGCCTGTCGGCCAGAAGGATATTGACGCCGGAATTGAGGAAGGCAAGTTCGCGCAGCCGATGCTCCAGCGTCGCGAAATCGTATTCGACGTTCTTGAAGGTTTCCGTCGAGGCGAGGAACGTGACCTCGGTGCCGCGCTTGCCGGCGGCGTCGCCGACCACTTTCAGCGGCGCGACGGAGTCGCCGTGCGCGAATTCGACGTAATGCTCCTTGCCGTCGCGCCAGATGCGCAGCGCGAGCTTGCTCGACAGCGCGTTGACGACGGAGACGCCGACGCCGTGCAGACCGCCGGAGACCTTGTAGGAATTCTGGTCGAACTTTCCGCCGGCGTGGAGCTGGGTCATGATGACCTCGGCCGCGGAAATGCCTTCGCCCTTGTGGATGCCGACGGGGATGCCGCGGCCATTGTCGCGCACAGTGACAGAATTGTCAGCGTTGAGAATCACCTCCACCACCGTGGCGTGTCCCGCCAGCGCTTCGTCGATGGCGTTGTCGACGACTTCATAGACCATGTGGTGCAGGCCCGAGCCGTCATCGGTGTCGCCGATATACATGCCGGGGCGCTTGCGCACGGCGTCGAGGCCCTTGAGAACCCGGATCGATTCCGCGCCGTATTCGACGGGCGCGACAGGCTGGGTGTCGGCAAGTTGCTGCCGGGCAGGTTCGTTCATGAAAGGCCTTCAGAAGATGTCCCGAATCAGCCGCGTATGAGCGCGGCCGAGAAGCTTTATTTCTGACATGAAAGCGGCACCGCGCCTAGCGCAAAGTGACCGCTTACAAGCCATTGAATATATGTGTTTTTTACGTTGTTTTTCAAGGGCGGGAACAGCCGATTCGGGGAGCTCCCAAAACAGCGATTCCGGGACCGCGAAAACAGGCGTGTGAAGCCGGACGTTTGCGGCCTTCCCTGTTGAAGCTTTAGGGAGTTGACGTGGCGTCACGGTGGCGGTCGGCGGGCGATCCGGCCCTGATCGACATCGAATATCTCGCTGCCGGCACCGACATGCGCGAACGCGGCCGGATCGGCGCCGCTCATCCAGACCTGCGCGCCCAATCGGGTCAGTTCGTCGAACAGCGCGACGCGGCGGTCGGGATCCAGATGCGCCACCACCTCGTCGAGCAGCAGCAGCGGCACGATCCCCGTCATCTCGGCGACGAGACCCGCATGGGCAAGCACGAGTCCGATCAGAAGCGCCTTCTGCTCGCCGGTGGAGGCGTCCTTCGCCAACATGTTCTTGGGCGCGTAGCTCACTTCGAGATCGGTGAGGTGCGGACCATCGAGCGTGCGGCCGGCGGCTGCATCACGGACGCGATTGTCGCGCAGGATCGCGCGGTAGCGGTCCTCCACCGCTGTGGCCGGTTCGCTGCGGAGAGCGTTTTCCATCCAGCCGTCGAGCCTGATGCTGGCCGAGGGGAAAGCGGAGGCCGCGCCGCGCGCTTCCAGCGCGGCCGCAAGGCGCGTCACGGTTTGCGCGCGCATCGCCGCGACCGCGACGGCAAGCTCTGCGGTTTCGCGCTCGACGGCGGCGCACCAGTGGTCGTCGAAGTTGCGCGTTTCCAGCAGGCGGTTGCGCGAGCGCAGGCTGCGCTCCAGCGCCGCGACGCGGCCGGAGTGATCGCTGTCGACCCCTAGCACCAGGCGGTCGAGAAAGCGCCGCCGTTCCGATGTCGGCCCGGCGAACAGGCCGTCCATCGAAGGCGTCAGCCACACCATGCGCAGGTGGTCGCCGAACGCCGCCGCGGAGCCCGCGGGCTCGCGGTCGATCCGGCAGCGCCGGCTGCTGCTTTGGGCTTCATCGTTCGGCGCGTCGATGCCGGTGCCGAGCGTCGCGAGGCCGAGCGCGCCTTCCACCTCGGCCGAAACCGCCCAGGAGCCGTCGCCCTGGATGTTGGCAAAGGCTTCGCGCGCGGCGCGCCGCAATCCGCGCCCCGGCGACAGCAGCGATATGGCTTCGAGGCAATTGGTCTTGCCGGCCCCGTTCGCCCCCACCAGCACGACCACGTCGCCGCGCGTCTCAAGCCCGGCCGCGCCGTAGTTGCGGAAGCGGGTGAGGCTGAGGCGCAGGATGCGGGAGGGGATCATGGATAAGGATTATCACATCCCCGGCGATCGTCCGCGAAGGCGGATGATCCAGTCATCCGCAAGGCGCGATGCGGACGATGGATGCGTAACGGAATACTGGGTGCCCGCTTTCGGGGGCGTACCTTCGATGCCGGTTCGCTGTCGGTGAGTGCGGCGCTTGAGCGGATCTGCGGAGAAAGGCCGTGTTCGGTCTTCTCCCATCGATATGGCTCCCTCAGCAGTTGATACAGCGCGCGCCACGCCGCGATCGAAAGGCAGGCCCAGTAGAACGGCGTCAGCACCAGGATCCAGCCCTGCCGCAACTGCCCGCGCCGCGCCAGCCCCATGAGTCCGACCACGATCGTCGAGACGAATCCGGCGACGATCGTGGTCAGATGGAACAGCATGAGCGGGCTTGCGAGCCATCCCGGCCCGTCGCCGGAGCGCGTCAGCGCATGGATCGCCAGGTCGGCGGCAAGAATCGGAAAGGCCAGTGCCGTCAGCACATTGCCGCCGACGATGACGTTCAGCGTGAAAAAACCTTTCGCGCCCGCATCCCTCCACAGCCGCCGGGGTCGGCGCATGTGGACGCTCCAGGTCTGCATCCATCCCTTCATCCACCGCGAGCGCTGGCGCAACCATCCGCCAAAACGCGCTGGCGCCTCCTCGAGAGTTGTCGAAGCGAAGGTGGTTGACCGGTAGCCGAAGCGCGCCAGCCGGAAGCCGAGGTCGGCGTCCTCGGTGACGTTATAGGCATCCCAGCCGCCCACCTCGCGAAGAACCGCGGTGCGGAAGTGATTCGACGACCCGCCGAGCGGCAGCGGTCCGCCGAAAGATGCGAGCCCCGGAAGGAAAGCATCGAACTGCCCGGCATATTCGGCGGCGAACATGCCCGAGAGCCAGCTATCCGACTGATTTTCGATGCACAGGCTGGCCTGCGCGCAGGCCACGTCAGCGTCCTGGACGCGAAAGGCGTCGAGCGCGGCGCGGAGTTGGCCCGGATCGGGACGGTCCTCGGCGTCGAAAACGGCGGTGAAGCTGCCGCGCGCGAATGGCAGTGCGCAATTCAAAGCCTTCGGCTTGGTGCGTGGCCCTTCCGCCGGAGCAAGCAGCACCTGGACGTGCGGCATCGGGCCGAGCCTCGCAAGTGCGGCGCGGGTTTCGAGATCGTCGAGTTCGATGACGACGATGACGTCGAGTTTTTCGCGCGGGTAATCGAAGGCGCCGATGGCCTGCATCAGCGATGCGACCGAGGACGCCTCGCGGTAGAGCGCCGCGATCACGGTGTAGACCGGCAGACGGTCGTCCGAGATACGGGGCAATCGCGCCTTCGGGCGCGGCGGCCTCAGGCTGGCCGCGAGCCGCAGGCCGATGAATGCCAGAAACCATACCGCCAGCACGCTGTTCAGGATATCCAGGACCGAGGCGGACACCAGCGTCATCATGACGGTCAGGACGCCGGTCTTCGCAAGGTGCCGCATGGTCCGCAGCGCGCCGGAAGCGCCGCCGGCAACCGGCGCGGCGGACAGGTCGGGAAATCGCCGGCCGAGCGCGTTGGCGGCCGACCGACCGAGCGCGTCCCCGGCCTCGTGCCGCAGCAGAAACTGATTGAGGTCTCGCGTCGATGTCAGACAGATCCGATCGCATAAGGATGGATATTCGGCGACCAGGCGACAGAGTCTTCGCGTGGCCAGGCCGCGCGGTGCGACCGCCCAGACCAGCCGGTCATGCCGGCGCAGCGGAAGCAGCCCGTGTTCGGCCGCGTGGGGCAGGTGGTGATCGGGCAGGAGGCAATCGACGCGGGAGGTTTCGGTGAACGGTTCGATCGCAAGACCCGTGTGAAGGGACAGCGCCTGCAAATAGGCGTCCTCATCAATGACGCCCGATCGGATCAGCACCTGGTCCGCACCGATGCCGAGTTCCCGGCCACGCGCTTCGGCTGCTCTCAGCAGCGAGGGCGCGAACACCTGTCGCAGGCAATCCAGCTCGCTCGCCGGGCCCAACTCCCACAGCCGGTTGTCGTTGCTTGATTGCGGCGTGTGAACAGCGCCGACGGGAAAGGCCGCCGACGGCAGCGAACCCGCAGGCATCATCTGCTGCCGCGTGGTGGCCCCTGTGCTATCCCTGACACGATCCCACCCCGCCAAATGACGCCCCCAGCAATAAACGATACTCGCGTCTCGCTCCGGATGGTTTATAAGACCTCCGTCCGAAAAGCCCCGCTCGATGCAACCACAGAATACCGTTTCCCCCAACGAAAGATTGACGCGCGGCCGAGCGATGCTGCTGGGTTGGCTGCTGGTCGCCTGCGGGCTCCTGGTTTCAGGAGCGACGATCGAGGGTGCGCGCGCGCAGACCACGGCAACCGCCGTGGCGGCCGCGGCGAAGACCCCGGGCGTCGCGCCGCAGGCGGTCCCGGGCTTCTGGGATCCGCGCCGCCGCCCGGACCGCCCCGATCTGTCCCGCCTGACCGTGATCCGCTTTTTGACCGAGACCGACTATCCGCCCTTTAACTTCACCGGCCCCGACGGCAATCCGGCCGGCTTCAATGTCGATCTGGCGCGCTCCCTGTGCGAGGAGATCAAGGTCACCTGCACGATCCAGATGCGGCGCTTCGAGACGCTGGTGGACGCGCTCACCAGCAACCGCGGCGACGCCATCATCGCCTCGCTGGCGGTGACGCCGGAATTGCGCAAGCGGGTGGACTTCACCGATCCGTATTATCGGCCGCCGGCGCGATTCGTGTCGCGGCGCGACGCCGTGATACCCGAGGTGCGCCCGGAATATCTCGAGGGCAAGAAGGTCGGCGTGATCGCAGGCTCCGCGCACGAGGCCTATCTCAAGGCTTTCTTCACCGACGCCGAACTGCATGCCTATCCGAATGACGAGGCGCTTCGGCAGGCGCTGCGGAAGGGCGAGGTCGACTTCATCTTCGGCGACGCCATCGGACTGGCGTTCTGGATCAATGGCACCGATTCGGAAGGCTGCTGCGCGTTCAGCGGCGGCCCGTTCGTCGAGAGCCGCTATTTCGGCGATGGCGTCGGCATCGCCGTGAAGAAGGGCAACGACGTGTTGCGCCAGGCCCTGAACTGGGCGCTGTTCCGGATCTGGGAAAAGGGCCGCTATACCGACCTGTGGCTGCGGTATTTTTCCGTCAGTCCCTTTTAGAGCATGATCCCGGCGCGAAGCGCCGCGCCAGCGCCAAGGGGGGACCGGTTTTCGGATAGGATCATGCTCAATCAAAAATTGGCGTGACGGCACGGAAGACGCCGCGCGCGCCATGGAGAGTGAAGTGAGTGAAATGTCAGACCTGATGTCAGCGAGCGATCTGCGTGGCCTCGCCGAACAATCCAATGCGTGGCCGTTCGAGCAGGCGAAGCAGATCGTCGCGCGCCTGAAGAAGAAACCAAAGGACGAGGTGCTGTTCGAGACCGGCTACGGTCCCTCCGGGCTGCCGCATATCGGCACTTTCGGCGAGGTCGCGCGCACCACCATGGTGCGTCACGCCTTCCGGGTGCTGACCGAAGACCGGATCAAGACGCGGCTGCTGGCGTTTTCCGACGACATGGACGGCCTGCGCAAGGTGCCGGACAATGTGCCCAACAAGGAGCTGCTGGCACGGGATCTCGGCAAGCCGCTGACGAAAGTGCGCGATCCCTTCGGCACGCATGACAGCTTCGGCGAACACAACAACGCCCGCCTGCGTACCTTCCTCGACACCTTCGGCTTCGACTACGAGTTCGCCAGTTCAACGGCCTACTACACCTCGGGCCGTTTCGACGCGACGCTTCTGAAGGTGCTTGAGAACATCGACAGGGTGATGGCGATCATGCTGCCCAGCTTGCGCGAGGAACGCGCTGCGAGCTATTCGCCGTTCCTGCCCATCTGCCCGCGCACCGGCGTGGTGTTGCAGGTGCCGATCGTTGCGCACGACGCGAAGGCCGGCACGGTCTGCTATGACGATCCCGAAACCAACGAGCGCGTCACGGTCTCCGTCACTGGCGGGCATTGCAAATTGCAGTGGAAGCCGGACTGGGCCATGCGCTGGACCGCGCTCGGGGTTGATTATGAAATGGCGGGAAAGGACCTGATCGATTCGGTCAAGCTGTCGGGCAAGATCTGTTCCGCGCTCGGCGGCGCGCCGCCGGAAGGCTTCAACTACGAGCTGTTCCTCGACGACAAGGGCCATAAGATTTCGAAATCCAAGGGCAACGGCCTGACCATCGACGAATGGCTGCGCTATGCCTCGCCGGAATCGCTCTCGCTGTTCATGTACCGCGAACCGAAGGCGGCGAAGCGGCTGCATTTCGATGTCATCCCGCGCAACGTCGACGACTACCAGCAGTTCCTGGAAGGCTATCCGCGGCAGGATGCAAGGCAGCAGCTCGCCAACCCGGTCTGGCATATTCATTCCGGCCGGCCGCCGGAGGCCGACATGCCGGTCACGTTCCAGTTACTGCTGACGCTGGTGTCGTCATCGAATGCGGAGAATGCCGAAACACTGTGGGGCTTCATCGGCCGCTATCGCCCCGGCGTCACGCCGCAGACCCATCGCAAGCTCGACGCGCTGGTCGGCTACGCCATCAACTATTACCGCGACTTCGTCGCGCCGGCCAAAAAATTCCGCGAGCCGACGGGGAGCGAGCGCGCCGCGTTGCAGGACCTGCGTGATGCGCTGTCGCAATTGCCCGAAGACGCCTCGGCCGAAGACATTCAGAACGTGGTCTATGAGATCGGCCGACGCGAGCCCTTTCTCAACCACAAGAAGCTCGCCAAGGACGGTCGCCCCGGCGTCGCGCTCGACTGGTTCAACATGCTTTATCAGGTGCTGCTCGGACAGGAGAAGGGACCGCGCTTCGGCTCGTTCGTCGCGGTCTATGGCTTGCAGAATGCCATCGCGATGATCGACGGCGCGCTGGCGCGGGCAGGATAGCGGGTTTTGGCGATCCCCCTCGGGTACCGCGTCGGGAGAAGATCTGCGGAAACCGCAAAAACGTGACCTGCCGACCGGCGGGTTTTTGTGTCGTTGGACTAGGAACGTCTCGTCATCCACGACATTAACCGGCTGGACGGGCCTTTCCCCCGAGGTCTCCCGTCTACTCCCGGCCCGCCGGTGACTGCCCCCACCTCACCGGCGGGTTCGCGCTCTGCGCTTCCGAACGGATGACCCCGACTGCACGTGTCTCCGCTTGGTGGCAGCGGTTCTGCCTTCCGATGTTGTTTTCCGGTCATTTACTTTGTTCAGGCAATTTTACTTGAATGGCCGAGACGGCGTATTCGAATCGCAGGGTGACGACGCGCTAGCGAATGGCCCGGACGCTTTCCGAATTTGACCGATGCGGCTGCGGGGCGGCCTTGGAGCATGGGGATGTTGACGAGGGCTATGGTGGCGTTGGCCGCCACGATCGGAGCCAGCTTGCTCATGACCCCGCCGGTTGAGGCGCGGCCGGAGGAGGTGAGCTACAGCGGTGATTATGCGCCGGGCACCATCGTGGTGAAGACTAATGAGCGCCGGCTCTACCTGATCGTCGATTCCGATCGCGCGATCCGCTATCCGGTCGGCGTCGGCAAGGCCGGCAAGCAATGGACCGGCACCGCGCAGATCGAAGGCAAGTATCGCAACCCGGCATGGGCGCCGCCGGCGGACGTCAAGCGCGACCACCCGAATATTCCGGACGTGATTGCGGGAGGCTCTCCGTCGAATCCGATGGGCGTCGCGGCGATGACGCTGTCCGGTGGCGGGCAATACGCCATTCACGGCACCAACCGGCCGCAGTCGGTCGGTCATTTCGTATCGTATGGCTGCATCCGCATGTACAACAACGACATCGACGACCTCTATCGGCGCGTTTCGATCGGAACGCCGGTTGTGGTGACGGAACGCTGACTGAGAGCCGCCATCGTTAGCGCCAAGGTCGTCGAGCCAAACCGCAAGCTACCGCCTCGCGCTGTCGCACCAGCTTCCGCGATGACCGCCGTGATAGGCGCGGGCGTAACCCCCAGCCAGCATCGCCGCCGAGACGTCGGGCGTTCGCGCCGTGGCTGCATCGGCAAGAACGCGCCCGTTATATTTATCGGGCCCGATATTGGCGATGGTAACGCCCCCCTCGCTGAGCAGATCGCGCAACCGGGCGCTCGCGACTTGCGCCAGCCGAAATTCCTCGGCGCATGCGGCCTTCATTTCCGCGGCGTCGATGCCGCGCAGCCGCACCCGCGTCGTCATGTCGAGACCGGGCCACAGATGAACCAGCGCCTCGAAGGTGTCGCCGTCAATCGTTCTGATTACCTCGACCTGGTGCCGCGCTGCGGAATCGGCGGCCCGCGCCCAGATCGCGCGCGCGTCGGTCGGGGACGGCAGCGACGTCTGGTTAAGGATCGCCGGCGGCCAATGTACCCAGTTCCGGACCGGCAGCATGGTGCCCGCCACCACGCCTAAAGTGAAAATCCAGGGCAGGATCGGCGAGAGGCGGCCGCGCCAACGCGATCCCTGCGATGCATTTATTCTGCTATATGGGTACATTTTCCTAATGTGGCCCGATTCGACCCAAACCGCAAGCTGGAAAACGGCGAGACGGAAAATGATCCTCTCAGAAGTCTGTTGCGATTCCGTTTCGCTCCCAGTCGCCGAACCGCGTCGGCTCGGGGCCTTTCGGTCCCTGGATTTCCGTCGGGTTCTTTTCGGGACTGGCAGCGGCAGCGGCTTTTGAGGCGGCACGGCGGGCCTCCGCCTCGGCCAGCGCACGACGGGCTGCCGGCGTCAGCCGCTTTTGCGCATCGGCCGGATCGGTGTGTGGCAAGATCGAAGGCTCGTCCGCCATGTCATAATCCTCCCGTCGCGATTCTCCGGCGGGTGAGGTGAATCCTTGTCGCCGGCAACGTCGCCTTCCACCACAAATCATGTTCCGAATGCGTGAACATGATGGCGATTCTTATATTTGGCATATTCGCATGTCATGAATCCGGTCCTGCCGCGGATGCCGGACGATGCGTATCCGCCATCCCTCACTTTCAAGCGATTTGCCCGCCTCATGCCGTCAACCAGATTCGCACCGCCTACCGAGGTCCCCGGCCTCGCAGCCCGGCGCATCGCAGCGGATATCCTCGACGGCGTCCTGCACAAGCGTCGCACGCTCGACGAACAGCTCGAAGGCGCGGCCGCGCATCCCGGCCTGAAGGCGCTCGCTGATCGCGACCGCGCCTTGATGCGGCGCCTTGTGGCGACGATCCTGCGCCGGCTCGGAACGCTCGGCCATTTGCTGTCGCGGCTGCTCGATCGCGGCGTCCCGACCGACGCGCCGCGCGCCCAGAGCGCGCTTCTGATCGGCGCCGCGCAGATTCTCTGGATGGATGTGCCGGATCATGCCGCCGTCGACCTGTCGGTGCGGCTCGTGCAATCGGACCGCCGCGCGGCGAAATATGCCGGGCTGGTCAACGCGGTGCTGCGTCGCTGCGCCCGCGAGGGTCAGGGCCTGATCGATGAGGTCCGCTCGGAGGCGCTCGATGTTCCGCCATGGCTGATGTCGCGATGGACCGCTCATTATGGCGAGAGCGCCGCGAAAGCCATTGCTGCGGCGCTCGGCCACGAACCGCCCCTCGATCTCACCGTCAAGGCCGATGCGGCGCACTGGGCGGCGCGGCTGCATGGCGAGGCTTTGCCGACCGGAACCGTTCGCACCGCGTTGCAGGGCCCGATTGCGATGCTGCCCGGATTCTCGGAAGGACGATGGTGGGTGCAGGACGCCGCCGCCGCCTTGCCGGCGCGGCTGTTCAGCGATCTCAAAGGGCGGCGCATCGCCGACCTCTGCGCGGCGCCCGGCGGCAAGACCGCGCAGCTCGCGCAGGCCGGGGCGGACGTGACCGCGATCGACCGCTCGCCGAATCGGGTGGCGCGGCTCCGCGAAAATCTCGGCCGGCTGTCGCTTGACGCGCGGGCGCTCGTCGCCGACGCCGTCGAATGGCAAGATGATGCGGTCGGCGGGTTCGATGGCGTGCTGGTCGACGCGCCCTGTTCCGCGACCGGAACCATCCGCCGTCATCCGGACGTCGCCTGGCTCAAACAGGAGTCGGATATCGCGGCGCTGACGGTCCTGCAAAACCGGCTGCTGCAAAAAGCACTCGCGCTGCTCAAGCCCGGCGGGACGCTGATCTACTGCACCTGCTCGCTGGAACCCGAGGAGGGCGAGCAGGTCGTCGCCGCGCTGCTCGCGTCCGAGACCGGCGTCCGCCGCGCGCCGATCAGCGCCGGGGACGCTGCCGGACTGGATGATATGGTGACGCCGGCGGGTGACTTGCGCACCCTGCCGTGCCATCTGCCGCGCGACGATCCGAGGCTGGGCGGACTCGACGGCTTCTACGCGGCGCGATTGATCAAGTCCTGATATCCAAGCCGAATCCCGGGGAGATTCGCGGCATTTCAAGATAGTGCGTCGCCGGCCTTTCCGGATTAAAAGATTCGCGAAAGAATCCCCATCAACTGAAAGGGATTCGTCGGAAATCCTCATACCGAAGGCGCAGCGTGTCGGTCGCCCATCGCAGACACATTTCAACGCTGTTGCTCCGCCGCTTCGCACGACGGACGCTGGCGCGCGCGGGCGACGGCCCGGCGGCGTTGTCGCGGCTGTGGCCCGGCCGCGCCGACCGGCTGACGATCGCGCCGCATGACCTGCGCACGGCCGACGCCACCCGCGCCGCCGAAATCTATGCCGGCCGCTTCGTGTTCGCGGGCAAGATCGTCACCTGTCGTTCCCGCTCGATCTTCGATCTCGAACCGCCGTCCGAGGACTGGGAAGCTACGCTTTTGGGTTTCGGCTGGCTGCGGCATCTGCGCGCCGCCGATACCGCGATCACGCGCGCCAATGCGCGATCGCTGGTGGACGACTGGATGTCGAATCCGGCGCGCCGGCGGCCGCTCGGGCGCCGCGCCGACATCATGGCGCGTCGCGTGGTCTCGCTGTTGTGCCATGCGCCGCTTGTGCTCAGCGAAACCGATGGAAAATTCTATCGTCGCTATTTGCGCGCATTGGCCCGCGACGTTCGTCTTTTGCGTTTCGGCCTGCACGACGCGCCCGACGGCGTGCCGCGGCTCCAGGTGCTGATCGCGCTGTGCTACGCGTCGCTGTGCCTCGCCAACCAGGCCCGTACAATCCGCACCGCGACGCGCAAGCTGTCCGACGAATTGCGGCGGCAGATCCTGCCCGATGGTGGCCATGTCTCGCGCAATCCCGGCGCGTTGATCGAACTGCTGATCGACCTGCTGCCGCTCCGGCAGACTTTCGCGGCGCGCAACATCGCGCCGCCGTCGGCGCTATTGAACGCCATCGACCGCATGATGCCCATGCTGCGTTTCTTCCGTCACGGCGACGGCAGCTTTGCGCTGTTCAACGGCATGAGCGGCACGCCGTCGGATCTTTTGGCGACGCTTCTGGCCTATGACGACACCCGCGGCATACCGATGGCCCACATGCCGCACACCGGCTTCCAGCGCCTCGATGCCGGCGCGACCACGCTGATCGTCGATACCGGACCGCCGCCGCCGTCGAACCTCAGCGAGGAGGCGCATGCCGGCTGCCTGTCGTTCGAGTTGTCCTCCGGCCTGAACCGGATCGTCATCAATTGCGGTACGCCCTCGACCAGCCGCGACACCTGGCGCGCCTTCGCGCGCACCACGCCGGCGCATTCCACGCTGACCTGCCATGAGACATCATCCTGCCAGTTCGTCGAGCAGTCGGCGATGAAGCGACTGCTGCAAGGCGCGCCGATCATCGGCGGCCCGCGCAATGTCGAAAGCTTTCGCGAGACGGTGGACGACGGCGAACGGCTGACGGCTTCGCACGACGGCTATCTCGCCCGCTTCGGCCTGGTTCATCGCCGTGTCCTGACGATCGTGCATGACGGCGCGCGGCTGGAGGGCGAAGACACCCTGGCGCCCGCGCCCGGCGGCCGCATGAAGGGCAGCCGGATCGACTACGCATTGCGTTTTCACCTGCATCCGTCGATCAAGGCGAGCCGCCTCAGCGACGGGCACGGGGTGATGCTGGTGCTGCCAAACCGCGAGGTCTGGACGTTCGACGCGCCCGCCGACCGCGTCGACCTCGAAGACAGCGTGTTTCTCGCCGGCAACGACGGTCCCCGCCGCAGCGCGCAAATCGTGATCCATCAGAGCGCACGGGAAGCCCCCAGCGTGCGCTGGAGTTTCGTCCGTTCGGCCACTTCGCCCGCGGCCACCACCGCGCGCCGCAATGCGAGCCGGCAGCCGGAATTACCGTTGTAGCGGCGTAAGACCCGGTCTTTTCCTGTCGTTGTGAAGGACGGCGAAAGCTGCTAACGAACCCGCGCTCGCGCGACTGGCGACCTTGGATGGAGCACCATCGGGAAGCGCGGGACATATCCGCCGCGCGCCTGGGCATAGGTATCCCTTCAGACAGAGGATCTGCCCATGACCGACCGCCCGCGCCGCGTGACCCGCGCATTGCTTTCCGTTTCCGACAAGACAGGCCTGATCGAATTCGCCCGCGCGCTCGCTGGCTTCGGCATTGATCTGGTCTCGACCGGCGGCACCGCCAGGGCGATCGCCGCAGCCGGGCTGAAAGTCAGCGACGTCTCCGACCTCACGGGGTTTCCGGAAATGATGGACGGCCGGGTCAAGACGCTGCACCCGAAGGTGCATGGCGGTCTGCTGGCGATCCGCGACAACGCCGATCATGCGAAAGCGATGGCGGATCATAACATCGCGCCGATCGACCTGCTGGTGGTCAATCTGTATCCGTTCGAGGCGACCGTCGACAAAGGCGCGGCTTACGAGGACTGCATCGAGAACATCGACATCGGCGGTCCGGCGATGATCCGCGCTGCCGCGAAAAATCACGACGACGTCGCGGTCGTGGTCGAGCCGCAGGATTATCCGGCGGTGCTCGACGAACTTACCGCCAACGCCGGCGCAACCACGCTGAGCTTGCGCAAGCGCCTCGCCGCCAAGGCCTACGCGCGCACCGCCGCCTATGACGCCGCGATCTCCAACTGGTTTGCGGCGCAGCTTGAGATCGACGCGCCGGACTATCGCGCCATCGGCGGCCGTCTTGCGCAGACGTTACGCTACGGCGAAAACCCGCACCAGAGCGCCGCGTTCTACCGCACGCCCGAACGACGCGCCGGCGTCTCCACCGCGCGGCAGTTGCAGGGCAAGGAGCTGTCCTACAACAACATCAACGATACCGACGCGGCCTATGAATGCGTCGCCGAATTCGATGCGGCGCGTACCGCCGCCTGCGTCATCATCAAGCACGCCAACCCCTGCGGCGTCGCGGAAGGAGCCGATCTCGCCGACGCCTATCGCAAGGCGCTCGCCTGCGACACCACCTCGGCCTATGGCGGCATCATCGCCTTCAACCGCACGCTCGACGCTGATGCGGCCAATGCGGTGGCCGGCATCTTCACCGAAGTCATCATCGCGCCCGACGCGACCGAGGAGGCGATCGCCATCATCGGCAAGCGCAAGAACCTGCGGCTGCTGCTCGCCGGCGGCCTGCCCGATCCCCGCGCGCGCGGCCTGACCGCAAAGACGGTGGCGGGCGGGCTTCTGGTGCAGACCCGCGACAACGCCGTCGTCGACGACATGCCGCTGAAGGTTATGACGAAGCGCGCGCCGAGCGAGGCCGAGATGCGCGATCTCCGCTTCGCTTTCCGGGTCGGCAAGCACGTCAAATCCAACACCATCGTCTATGCCAGGGACCTCGCTACCGTCGGCATCGGCGCCGGGCAGATGAGCCGCGTCGATTCGGCGCGAATCGCGGCTCGCAAGGCCGAGGACGCGGCGCGCGACTTAAAGCTCGCGGAGCCGCTGACCAAGGGCTCGGTCGTGGCGTCGGATGCGTTCTTCCCGTTCGCCGACGGGATGCTCGCCTGCGTCGAGGCCGGCGCCACCGCCGTCATTCAGCCGGGCGGCTCGATGCGCGACGAGGAGGTCATCAAGGCGGCTGACGAGCACGGCATCGCCATGGTGTTCACCGGCATCCGACATTTCCGGCATTAGGGTCCGTACTCAATAAGGATTCCCACGAGCGGGGCTATGTGATTCAAGCTTTCCATGATCTGGGGGCTTGGATGGCGAAGCAGGTTTATTGGCTGAGCGATGTGGAGTGGCGGCGGATTGAGCC
>Ga0209930_1000663_pt1 | contig 72530 bp, 60 predicted proteins | sample ThiBiot_500_biof_2_FD_183948 | JGI IMG/M metagenome (GOLD analysis project Ga0209930, IMG submission 183948) | Wastewater bioreactor microbial communities from Cape Town, South Africa - Thiocy_cont_500_biof (SPAdes) | ecosystem: Engineered > Bioreactor > Thiocyanate-remediating >...
GCGTAATACCGCTCGAGAGGCCGCGCTCCCATGTTTCCTTGAATTCCTGCGTCGCGTGCGAAAGCTGGTGCGTATCGAAATGCGCGTCGAGCGCGGCGCGAAAGCCTTGCATGTCCAGGGCGCGATGCAGCGACCTCTTCACGAGCTTCAACGCGAAAGGCGGCGCTTTGGCGATCTGGTTCGCGAGTTCAAGCGTCGCCGTCTCCAAATCGGAGCGCGCGACAAGCCGCGACACCATCCCGCATGAGAGACCTTCCGCCGCAGTCAGGCGCCTTCCCGTATAAAGCATGTCCATCGCCAGCCGATGTCCGAGAACCGTCGGATGGATAAGGACTTCGACGGCGGCGGCGCCCAGCGTTTGAACGACCGGATCCGCAAAGAAAGCATCCTCCGACGCCACGATCAGATCGCACATGTTGGCCAGCATGAAGCCGGCGGCCACGCAGGCGCCCTGAACCTGGCAAATCGTGGGTTTCGGCGCGTCCCAGATCTTCAGGCAAAAATCATAAAACAAGCGCTCCTCATGCGCATAACGCTGCTCGACGGTGAAATCCCGACGAGACGCGCCCTCCTTGAGATCATGGCCGGCCGAGAAATGATCGCCCTTGCCTGCGATGACGATGACCCGCACGCCGTCATCCCTCGATGCGCGCTCGGCTGCGTCCATCATTTCCTCGAGCAGGCGCGTATTCTCCGCGTTGCGCAGCTCCGGCCGGTTGTGGGAGATCCGAGCGACAGGCCCGATACGCTCCACTTCGATATCATGGTAGCCGCTCATGATGCGCCCTCTGTGATGCTGTTCAGCGGGGAAGCACCCATCCCGCGCTCAGGAAGCCACACGTTTCGATGCGCAACGGGCAGCATCAGCGGCCTTTGAACATAGGCTGGCGCCGTTCGACAAAGCCGCGAACGCCCTCGGCCGCGTCTTCGCTCGCTACCAAAACGCCCTGCGCCGCAGGCATCTGCTCAACACAGGCGCGCTGACCTTCGAGCAGGTAGGTCATCCCGTTCCGGATCGTGGCCTGAACGGCGAGCGGCGCGTTCGCCGCGATGCGTTCTGCGATCTCGAGCGCGCGGCCAAGCTCGAACCCGGGCTCCACGACTTCCTGAACGATCCCTACTCTCAACGCTTCCGTCGCGCCGAACTCATCGCAGGTCAGCAGATGGTACATGGCGTTTCCCCAGCCGCCACGCTCGATAAAGCGCATGACGCCGCCACCCGTCGCCATGATCCCGCGCTTGGGCTCAAGCTGAGAGAAGCGCGCGTTGGACGCCGCAACCGCGATGTCTCCCGCAAGCAGCAGTTCAAGACCGGCCGTATAAGTGATCCCTTTGACAGCGGTTACAACTGGTTTCCGGCACCGGCGCCATCGCGCGAACGGATCGACCTTTTCAGGATCGAGCGTCGGTCGGCCTTCGCGCAAGCAATCGAGGAATTTCGGCAGGTCGAGGCCGGCGGAGAAATGGTCGCCATGCGAATAGACGACGCCCACGCGCAATTCGGGATCAGCGTCGAGTTCGACATACGCCGCCTGCAACTCGCTATGAGTTTTCGGCGTCATGCTGTTCATCTTCTCGACACGGTCAAAGCCGATCATGAGGATATGGCCGCGACGCTCCACCGTGACCCTACCATCAGGATGGCGCGCATGGTCGCCGGCGGGCGCAGGGGTTTCGGTCATGCGGTCCTCGCCTCGCTCGCGGCGAGCGCCTGGCGCGCAAGCCGGTATTCGTTCGCCATCCGGTCCACGACAACGCCGGCGCCGGCCACATTGGCGATCGCGCCGATGCCTTGACCAGCGCCCCAGATATCCTTCCAGGCCTTCTTCGGCCCGCCGCCGCCATAGCTGATCTCATCCTGACGCTCAGGGAGATTGTCCGGGTCGAGCCCGGCGGCGCGAATGGAAGGTTTGAGGTAGTTGGCGTGCACGCCCGAGAAAAGCGGCGTGTAAATGATATCGTCCGACGAGCCGTCGATGATCATCTGCTTATAGGCCGCCGGCGCGTTGGCTTCCTCGGTCGCGATGAAGGCCGACCCGACATAGGCGAAGTCGGCCCCGAGCGCCTGAGCGGCGAGAATTCCCCGCCCGCTGGCGATCGAACCGGAAAGAGCCAGAGGACCATCGAACCAGGAGCGGATCTCCGGAACCAATGCGAAGGGACTGAGCGCGCCTGCATGACCGCCCGCGCCCGCCGCGACTGCGATGAGGCCGTGCGCGCCATACTCCACCGCCTTGCGGGCGAATCGCACATTGACAACGTCATGGAACACCAATCCGCCATAGCTGCGGACCGCATCGATCACATCGCGACGCACGCCCATGGATGTGATGACGATCGGGACGCGGTGTTCGACGCAGGTCGCGAGATCGGCCTCAACGCGATCGTTGCTTTTGTGCACGATGAGATTGACGGCGAATGGAGCGGAGCGGCGATCGGGATTTTCCGCGTCGTAGGCCGCCAGATCATCCCTGATCTCGCTCAGCCACTGGCCCAGCGAGCCGTTCGGCCTGGCGTTAAGCGCGGGAAAAGAACCCACGACGCCAGCCTTGCATTGCGCCTTCACCAAGGCGAGGCTCGAGACGATGAACATCGGCGCCGCGATCACCGGAAGCCGAAGACGATTGTTAAGATTCGCGGGAATTCCCATCATATCATTTCCTGCACGGCGGGCCGGATTCAGTTCACCTTGCGGTCGCGGCCTTTCCAGAAAGGATCCCGGACTTCACGGCGCAGCACCTTGCCCGCGCCGCTCTTCGGAAGCGCGGCAATGAAATCGACGCTCTTCGGAGCCTTGAACGAAGCGATGTGTTTTTTCGCCCAATCGATGATCGATTCAGCTTTTGGGTCGGCGCCGGGCTTGGCGACGACCATCGCCTTGACCTCCTCGCCCCAGCGATCGGAAGGAACGCCGATCACCACGACTTCAGAAACGTCGGGATGACCATAGATCGCGTTTTCGACCTCGGCAGGATAGATATTCTCGCCGCCGGACACGATCATGTCCTTCACGCGATCAACGATGAAGAGATATCCATCGTCGTCCAGATAGCCGGCGTCGCCGCTGTGCAGCCAGCCGTCCGGATCGATCGTCTTGGCGGTGGCCTCCGGATCGTTCCAGTACCCGACCATGTTTCCCGGCGAGCGGATCACGATCTCGCCTACGGTTCCGGCAGGAAGCGGCGCTCCGTCGTCGCCGCGGATCGCTATCTCAACGCCCGGCAGCGCCTTGCCCGCCGACCGAAGCCGTGGATTGTCATCGAGCACGTGGTCCTCAGGCGGCAGCTGCACGATCGTCGCGCATGTCTCGGTCATGCCGTATCCCTGCAGGAATCCGCATTTGAACACCTTCATGCACTCGGCGAGCAGTTCGCGCGGCATGGGGCTGCCGCCATAGATGATGAAACGCAGTCGGCTGAAATCGGTCGTCTGCGCGCGCGGGTCGCGAGCGATGCGCTGCAGGGCGGCCGGGACGAGGAAGAAGCTGTTGACGCCTTCGTCTCGGATGAAGCCAAGAACGTCGTCGGGATCGAACTGTCGCGCCACCACTGACGATATTCCGTGATAAAGCGCCCAGACGCCAGTGGACGTTCCGCCGACATGCGAGACCGGCATCGCCTGCAAGGCGATGTCGTCGGGATAGTATTTGCTGGACTCGCTTCCCTGCGCGGCGAGCAGTTCGCGCATGCGGATGAAATTGCGGTGCGTCAGCATCGCGCCTTTCGGCCGTCCGGTCGTTCCAGAGGTGTAGATCTGCACCGCCACATCGTCGGGTTCGAACGAGAAATCAGGCGCCGTGTTCGACTGCCGGTCCCGCCATGCGTCGAAGCGCTCGTGCTTCGACGCATGCTTGTCCATGGCGATCAGGGTCGTCACTGTCGCGGGCAGAGTATCCGTGATCGCCGGCCGCAAGAATTCATGCTCAACGAAGAGCGCTTTCGCCTGCGAATTCTCAAGGATGAAGAGAATTTCAGGATCCGCCAGGCGCCAGCCGATAGGAGAAAGCACGATTCCCGCCCGGATGGCGCCGAAAAGCAGCTCGAAATACCAGTCGCTGTTGCGCCCCAGATAGGCGATGCGGTCGCCTCTTTTTAATCCCAACTCCATAAGGCCATTCGCGACTTGAGCGGTGTGGCGGTCAAATTCCGCGAAACTCGTGTCGCGGCCCTCGAAACGCAACGCGCGTTTGGCGCCGAGGGCGCGCGCCTGATAAGGCGGGAGCTCCGCCAGCGTCTTGATCGGAATGGTCTGTTCCATGCTTGCGACCCTTTGCGGCTGCGCCGCGCTATCGCATCCGGCGACAATCAGAGAATGCGCCCGCCATCCACGACGAGAGTTTGCCCGGTAATGTATGAGGCGAGACTCGACCCCAGGAACAGCGCCGGCCCCGCCATGTCGTCCGGCGTGCCCAAACGACCGAGCGAGATCGTCTCGAGCGCAGCCTGCAGTCGCGCCGGATGGGCCGTGGTGACCTCCGTCATCTTCGTGGCGACCATTCCGGGCGCGATCACGTTGACGCGGACGCCATCGCCTCCCCATGCGTCGCCGAGCGTGCGGGCCAGCGCATGCGCAGCCGCCTTGGACGCCGCATAGGCGGGATTGCCCTTCACCGATTTCAGAGCGCCGATCGACCCGATGATGATGATCGCGCCGGCGGCGGCCTTCAGAAGCGGATGAAAGCGCGCGCAGCACGCCATCACGCTGTTGAGGTTGACATCAACGACCTCCCGGAATGTTCCGATCTCGAACTCGGCTCGTTTGTATTTGACAGCGCCTTGCGCGAGAATCAGGACATCCAACCGATCGAGCGAGGCGGCCGCCTGATCGATCTCGGCATCCACCGACACGTCGACGCGCTGGTAAGAGAGCCCGGTCAGATCCGACCCCCGCCGCGCATCGTAGCTCGCTGCGGAATCGCGCGTGCCCCAGACGCGGACCTCGGCGCCGCGCCGCCGGTAGGCCTGCGCGATGCCGTTTCCGATGCCGCTGGAGCCGCCCACGACGAGGACGGTCTTCCCGCTGAAATCCAGGGGGTCGAGACTATTCACCTCGGCTTCTCCATGCGCCTTCGACAGACGCGACCATGTCAGGCCCGCGCCGCATCGACAGCCAGTCTCATCGGCTCGAACAGCCGATCCTTGTAATCTTCCGGAGAGCCGCCCAGCGCCTCATTCAGTAGCGCCCGCTTCAGAAAAAGGTGGCAGTCGTGCTCCCAGGTGAAGCCGATGCCGCCATGCATCTGCACGGCGTCCATCGCGATCGCGCGATAGGTCTGCGCCGCAAGAATCTTGGCGCCCGCGGCGATCACGGCGGCCCGATCCGAGCTGTCGATGGCCGACGCGGCTCGCGCCGTCAGCGCCTTCGCGGCTTCGAGCTCGGTTTTCATGTCGGCGCACCGATGTTTCAGTGCTTGAAACGAGCCGATCTCGCGCCCGAACTGCCGCCTCGTCCTGGTATATTCCACCGTCTCGTCGAGAATCTGTTCCGCGCCGCCGACGCAGTCGCATGCAAGCGCGAGATCGAAATGGGCGGAACGATCAGCGATCAACCTGACGGCCTGCTCGCCCTTCGCCAGAATCGCTTCAGCCGACGCCCTAACGCCCGTAAAGACGACGTCAGCCAGTTCGCGCGTCCTGTCCCATATCTCGTGGCGTTTGATCGCGACTCCGCCGTCAAGGACAATCAGCAGAACGGCGGGCTCCCCTGCAAGATCGGCCTGAAGCAGAAGATGGGTGGCGCCGTCGGGCAGCAGGGCATGGGACAGCCGCCCATCGAGGACAAACCCGTCTGGCGCGCTGCTCACATGAACAGCTCCGCCATGGGGAAGTTGCGCGCCGACAACCGCGTCGCCAGCGCCGATGGAATCGAGCATGGCGTTGGCGTAGTCGGACGATGCTTCGCGAAGGGCATGGACGGCCATCATCGCGGTCATCAATGGAAGCGGCGAGAGAGCCCGGCCGAGCTCGCGATAGAGCGCGCCAAGCGCGGCAAAATCCTGCCCGAGACCTCCTCGCTCCTCCGGCGTCGCCAGCAGGAACCAGCCAAGCTCCGCCGCCTTCGGCGTCAGGGAAAGACAAGCCTGAGAGGCGGTGGTTTCATAGGGCGCGCGGCGCCTCGCCTGTTCGGCGAGAAAGCGGCGGGCGATGACGGCCAGCTCCGCGACGAAGGCGTCGTTCTCGCCCTGCGCGCTCACGACAGCTTCTCCCTCGGCATCTTCAGCACGCGCTCCGAAATGATGGTGCGCTGGATTTCATTCGTTCCGCCAGCGATGGTCCACATGTAGGAATTGAGAAAATCGACCATCCAATTTCCGGTCTCATGTCCGCCGCCGAGCGTCATCGGCGACTGCTCCTGTCCGGGAAGGCCCTGCGCGCGCAGGCCAAGCTGCGTGAACTCACGTAATGTCTGCGCATAATAGTGCTTGATCATGGAGGATGCGCCGACGAGTTCGCTTCCCGCCTCGCTGCGGGCCATGAAGTCGGCCAGCATCGCGCGCAAGGCGTCGATGCGGAGCTGGACGCCAACGGCTTCGCGGCGAAATTGCGCGTCCGTGTTTCGTCCGTGCGACGCCAGCGCCTCCATCAGCCGCCAGAGCGCCCGGTTCATGCGCTCGGCGAGTTCAAGGATCGTCAGCCCGCGTTCGGACGAGAGCGTCGTCTGGGCGACCTTCCACCCTTCGCCCTCTTCGCCGAGCCGGTTCTCCACCGGCACCTCAACGTCCTCCAGAAAAACTTCGTTGAACTCCTCATCGCCGGTGATCTGCCTGATCGGGCGGGGAACGACTCCCTTGGACTTCATATCCATGAGCAAGTAAGTGATGCCCGCCTGCTTCGGACCATCCGTCGACGTCCTGACGAGCAGAAGGCACCAATCGGCATATTGCCCCATCGTCGACCAGATTTTCTGACCGTTGACGATGTAGCGATCGCCCTTCCGTTCGGCGCGCGTCCGGAGCGATGCGAGATCGGAACCTGCATTGGGCTCGGAAAAGCCCTGACACCAGACGCTTCCTGCGATGATCGCCGGAAGATGCCGGCGCTTCTGATCGTCGCGGCCCCAGTGCGAAATCGTCATGGCCGCATGGTAAAGCGAGATGAAGTGAAGCAGCAGACGCGGCGCGTCCGCCCTCGCCATCTCCTCGAAGATGACGACCTGTTCCGCCAGCGAGCGGCCGCCGCCCACCCAGCCCTTTTCCCAATGCGGCGTGGCGTAACCGCTCGGCGCCAAAGCCGCGAACCATTCGCGTTGGAAGGCCACGAACCCGTCGCCATCCGCTCCCGCCATCTTTTCGCGCCAGCCGACCGGCGCGTTGGCCGTCAGCCAAGCCCTCACCTCATCGCGAAACGCCTGAAGGTTCTCGCCCAAATCGCCTCCCTGTCGGTTCGATCCGATCATCGGCCCGACCGTTTAGTGAAGTCCGGCGAGATGACGCGCATCATAGGCGCGTGGACTCTCGTTGCGGAAAATCTTGTTCGCCCATTCGGCGTCGCCAATCATCGCGCGGCCGACTGCGACCAGATCAAACTCGCCGCGTTCAAAGCGGCGCGCGACGAGGTCGATATTATCGACGGCGCGGATATCGGCCACGGGAGCATTGGACTTCTGATTGGCGAGACCGGTGTCCTTGTTGATTCCGACTCCGCCGACGGTCATTGACAGTTTCCCGGTGACCTTCTTCGCCCAGCCGGCAAGACCCATCTCCGAGCCTGGGAACGCGGGCGTGTCGAAATAGCGGACGCTGGCGTCGAAAACATCCACGCCGGCGTCGGCGATCGGCCCGAGAACCTCCTCCAGCTCCTGTGGAGTCTGCGCCAGCCTGGCCTTGTAGTCCTGCTGCTTCCACTGCGAAAACCGGAAGATGATCGGCAATGCGTCGCCGATCTCCCGTCGCAGTCCGCGCACGATCGCGACCACCGCTTCGCTGCGGCGCCTGCGATCCCCGCCCCAGCGATCTTCCCGCGCATTGGTGCCTTCCCAGAGGAAATTATCGAGAAGATAGCCGTGGCCGCCATGCAGCGCGACGCCGTCGAAACCAACACTGACTGCGTCGCGTCCGGCGCGCGCGAACGACGCCACGACATCCTCAATCTCCTCATCCGTCATCGGATCGCCGAGAACCGGATCAGACGGGATTTTCGCGACATCGAGCGTCGTCACGCCCCTAGGCCCCCAAACGCCGGAGGGACCGATCGTCGGAGCGTCCGGAGACGGACCTGTCCCGCGAATCCGCATCACGCCCTGATGCCAAAGCTGCGGCGCGATCTTTCCGCCGGCCGCGTGCACGGCGTCCACCACGGAGCGCCAGCCTGACAAAGACCGTTCGCCGAACATGAAAGGAATATCGTTTTCGCCCAGCCCCGCGTCGCCGAGCGCTGAGGGGTGATCGACGCCGACGCCCTCCGTCACGATCAGCCCGGCGCCTCCGGCTGCGCGGCGCGCGTAATAATTCGCCACCGCCTCATTCGGCGCGCCGCCCGGACTGAAGCCGCGCGTCATGGGTGACATGACGATGCGATTGGCCAATGTCACGGAGCCAATCGTCAGCGGCTGCAGAAGACTTTCACGCGCCATAGACCGATATTCCGACTCAGCGCGGCGTCATGCGAATGGCGCCGTCGATGCGCACCGTCTCGCCGTTGATCATGGGATTCTCGATCAGATGCATGGCCAGCAGGCCGAACTCGGAAGGCCGGCCAAGACGCGACGGGTGCGGCGTCGCAGCTTCCAGAGCCGCCTTCACCTCCGGCTTCACCCGCGTCAGGATCGGCGTATCGAACGTGCCCGGAGCGATGGTGCAGACGCGGATCTTGCGGCTTGCGAGATCGCGCGCGGCGACGATCGTCATGCCGTGGATGCCAGCCTTGGCCGACGCATACGGGATCTGACCGATCTGACCTTCAAACGCAGCCACCGAAGCGGTGAGCACGACGACGCCGCGCTCGCCGTCGACTTCATCCTCCCTCGCCATGGCCGCCGCGGCGAGCCGCAACACATTGAAGCTGCCGACCAGATTGAGCCGCACGACGCGTTCGTAAATCTCGAGCGAGCCCGGATTGCCTTCCTTGTCGACGACGCGGACGGGGCCGCCGGCGCCGGCGCAATGCACCGTGGCGCGGAACGGTCCCCGCTTGCGCGCCTCCTCGAAAACCGCCGTCATGTCGTCGGCGCTGGTGACATCGCCCGGAACGAACTTCGCCGCGTCGCCCAATTTGGCGGCGACCTCGCCGCCCTTCGAGGTCGGAAGATCAGCGATGATCACCTTCGCGCCGCGCTTCACGAGCGCCTCGGCGCTGGCGAGGCCAAGCCCAGAGGCGCCGCCTGTGACGACCGCCGAAATACCCTGAATATCCATGATCGCTGATCCTTACAGGCGCTCGATAATCGTGCCGTTGGCCATGCCGCCGGCCTCGCACATCGTCTGGAGTCCGTACCGCCCCTTGGTCGCTTCGAGACCATTGAGCATGGTCGTCATGAGACGCGCGCCCGACGCGCCGAGCGGATGCCCCAGCGCGATAGCGCCGCCGCGCGGATTGAGCTTCGCCGGATCGACGTCGTATTCCTTCAACCACGCCAGCGGCACGCTTGCGAAGGCCTCGTTGACCTCGAAATGATCAATGTCGGACGCTTTCATGCCGGCGCGCTCCAACACACGACGGGTCGAGGGGATCGGCGCGGTGAGCATCATGATCGGATCGTCAGCGATCACGTCATAAGCGACGAAGCGCGCGCGAGGGCGAAGCCCCAGCCGAAGCGCCGCATCCTCGCTCATGATGAGAAGAGCGGACGCGCCATCCGCGAGCTGGGAAGAATTGCCGGCCGTTACGCTCCAGTCGATCTCGGGATAACGCTGCTTGAAGTCGGCGTTTTCAAACGAAACCTTCAGGTTGGAGAGGCCCTCCACCGTCGTCGACGGGCGGATCGTCTCGTCCGCAGATGCGACGCCATTCGCGTTTGGCACGTTGACGATCTCCGCATTGAAGCTCCCGTCGTCGCGCGCCGCCGCCGCCAGCTGATGGGAGCGCGCAGAGAACGCGTCCATCGCCTCTCGCGAGATTTTCCACTTCGCGGCGATCCGCTCGGCTGCGATGCCCTGCGGGATCAGGCCGTGTTCGTAGCGGTCGTAGAGCAGAGGCCCGGAAGGATCCTTGCCGATGCGCGCCGTGAACATGGGAACGCGGCTCATCGATTCCACGCCGCCGGCGATCACGATGTCATAAGCGCCGGCCGCGATGCCCTGAGCGGCGAAATGGACGCTCTGCTGGCTGGAGCCGCAGCGACGATCGACCGTCGTGGAAGGGACGTGATCGGGATATCCGGCCGACAGCCAGGCGAGGCGCCCGACCGGCCCGGCCTGCTCGCCGACCTGGCTGACGCAGCCGACGATGATGTCGTCGACGCTTCCGGGATCAAGACGGTTGCGTTCGACCAGTTGCTTGAACACGCCCGCAAGCAGGTCGCTCGGATGAATCCCGGAGAGGACGCCGCCCTCCTTGCCGCGTCCCATCGGCGTGCGGATGGCGTCGACGATCACCGGAATTTTGCTCATGAAAACCTCTGTCCAGAACTGGATCGCCCTGCGCGGCGGGGTGCGCGCTGCCGGGTCCCCGCCGCCGCCGTCCGTCTTACACACTAATCATAATAGCGACAAGTTTCCGCGTATAAAAATTTTTGCTTATCTCTGGCCACAAGTGTGGCGTCGCTCCGCGCGCACGGCCCGCATCGCCGACGACGCCGCAAAACGCTCTTTTAGAGCGTGAGCTCGGCGCGCCCATGATCGATGACCACGCGCCCGCTCTCGGCGCAAACGACGCGAAACCTCACGATGCTCGCATCGCGCCACAACTGGACCGCCAGCGTGTCGCCGGGGAAGGCTGGCGCCGTGAACCGACATGAGATGGACCTCATCGCCCACGCATCATCCTGACAAAAAGTCCGGCCGATCGCGTATCCCGCAATTCCGAAGCTCGCCAGCCCGTGCAGGATGGGTCGATCGAAGCCCGCCCTGCGAGCGACTTCAGGATCGCAGTGCAGCGGATTGCGATCGCCGCTCAGCCGATAAATCAGCGCCGTCTGGGGCGACGTCGGGTGCAGCACCGTCGCATCCGGAGAGCGGGCCGGCATGACGACCCTCGGCTTGCCGCCTTTGTTCGATCCGCCGAAACCGCCATCGCGCCTGAAGAAAACGCTCTGCAGCATCGTCGCGTAGAGCGCTCCGTCGACGGCGTCGGTCAGCGTCGCCCTACACACGACGATCGCGCCGCGGCCGGCGCCCTTGTCGATCACGTCCTCGACGTCGCACCTGCCGTTTATGGCGGCGGTCGCCGGGAGACGCGCATGAAGCGTGAGAGCCTGCTCGGCATGGACCGAGCTCGCAACATCGAGGCCGATGTCGGGCTCCCAGAACCAGTCGCGATTTTGCGCGAGCGCCGTGGCGAATGTCGGCAATACCGCATCCGGGCCCACGACGAAGCGCAGCGCATGTTCGTCGGCGGGGTTCAGACCCAGTCCCAGACCCAGCGCATAGAGCGCCGTTTCGTGGGAGCCGTACCGCTGCGACACATCGTCGATCTTCCGACGCAGCAGCTTTTTCTCGTCGATCGCCATGGGGCCTCGCGACCGTCAGACGCGCCTGAACCGCCGTACGGGGGCCGCCTCGCTCAGCGCGAGTTCGCCCCTGCCCAGCAGATAATGGATGTGGGACAATGTCTCCATGAATCCGAACGAGATCTGATGGTCGCCGGCGAGCGCCGGAAACAGCTTCGGCGTCAATTCAGCGGCGCTCTTCGGCTCGCTCACGCAGGCGTCCGACAGCACGGCGCAGCGTTGCTCGTGGTGAGCCAGCAGCTGCGCGATCCGCTCATGCAACGTGTCGAACGGCCAGTCGTGACCGGGATAGCATACGACATCGCCGGGCGCGCGACGCCGGATGTCGCGGAGAGACGTCAGAAATCGCCCAAGGGGATCGCCCAATGGCTCATGCGCGACCACTCCGACATTCGGCGAGATGCGCGGCAGCACCTGGTCGGCGCACAGGAAAAACCCCTCTGCTCGGCATAGGAGCATCGCCTGATCAGGCGAATGTCCGCCACCGGTGAGCACCTCGAATGTCCTGCCGTTGACCACGAACTCATCGCCGTCCTCCAGGCGAACGAAGGCGTCGGGCAACCCCGTGAGCCGCCTCTGGTAATCGTGGCCGTCGCTCAAAACCTGCGCGATCTGGTCGGGCGGCATGCCGTTCGCCGCGTACAGATCGAAGAAGGCCTTTCCGTCGATCGCGCCTGGCCGGTTGGAATAGTGCTGGCTGAGAAGAAACTCCGCTTCCGGCATATGAAGCGTCGCGCCGAAGCGCGCGATCAGCCAGCCCGCCATTCCGACGTGGTCCGGATGATGATGCGTGCAGACCACGCGCGTGACCGGCCGGCCGGCCAGCGGGCCGGCAAGCAGAACCTCCCACGCGGCGACTGTCGGCGAATCGCCGATGCCGGTGTCGACGACAACCCAGCCGTCGCCTTCATCCAGCAGATAGATGTTGACGTGATTCAGTCTGAACGGAAGCCTGAGCTGCGCCCAGAACACGCCGTCCCTGATCTCGATCAGTTGTCCGGGCGCAGGAGCAATCGCAGGCTGGCGAACGATCGAATTCAACGGTTGCGTATCCTTCGGCCTCAGACCGCGAGGTATTTCTTCTTCAGTTCGGCGTCGGACTCAAACTCATTCCAGTCGCCGGAAAAGACAATCCGGCCGGTGTCGAGGAGATAGATCCGGCTCGTGCACATACGCGAGAACCAGATGTTCTGTTCGCACAGAACAAGGCCGACCTTCTCCCGATCGCAAATGGTGACGAACTCCTGCGCCATCTGCTCGATGATGACGGGAGCAAGGCCTTCGGTGGGTTCGTCCAGCAGAAGCAGCCGGGGGGTCGCCATGAAGGCGCGCGCGACAGCCACCACCTGCTGCTGCCCGCCGCTGAGCTGGCCGCCAAAACGCTTCACGAGGGGCTTGAGCAGGGAGAAGGATTCGATGATCCTCGCGGCGTCCGCCTTCGGCCGCCCGCCCGCAGCATAATGCGCGATCGTGAGATTTTCCTCGACAGTCAGATGGGTGAAGATGCGGCGATCTTCCGGCACCATCGCCAACCCCTTGCGAGCCCGCTGGTAAGATGGCGCATCTCCCAGGAGAGCGCCTTCAAAACGCACGTCGCCCTGCACGCGCGGACCTGCGTTCATGATACTCTTGAGCAGCGTCGACTTGCCAGCGCCGTTCCGGCCGAGAATGGCGACGCGCTCGCCGTCGCCGACCCGAAACGCGATGTCATGCAAAATATGACCGTCGCCGTAGTATGCGTTGAGCCCGGCTGTCTCAAGCATGATACATCTCCTTGCCGAGATAGACGTCGGCGACGGCTGCGTTGGCGCGGATTTCCGCAACCGCGCCCACCGCGATGATCTCCCCGTAGTTCAGCACCATCACGCGGTCAGCGAGACCGAACACAATGTCCATATCGTGCTCGGTCATCACGATCGTCAGATTGTGGGCGGCCTGCATATCCTTGATCAGCTTGGCGATGCCGATGCGATCCGCAGGCGACATCCCTGCGGTCGGCTCATCAAGCATGAGGATCTTGGGTTTCAGAGCCAGGGCCATCATGAATTCCAGACGCTTCTTGTCGCCATGCGAGAGAAGCGAGGCCGTCTTGTCGCGGACATGCGACAGCCCGAGGTCGGCGATCAGCGCGGACGCCTCCGCCAGCACGCTTTCGGATGGCCGGATCGCGAACCTGCCGCCAAGCGCCTCTCCCGCTGCGCGGCGGCGCGATTCGATCGTCACCACCGCATTCTCGAGCACGGAGAAATCCCCGAACACGCGCGCGACCTGGAACGTTCGCCCCATGCCCTTGACGACACGATGCTCGGCGGAGCGATGCGTCACATCCTCGCCATCGAAGACGATCGCGCCGGCGTTCGCGAGGCTCTCTCCGGTCATGGTCTTGAACAGGGTCGTCTTGCCTGCGCCGTTCGGCCCGATGATCGCAAACATCTCGCCTGCCTCGACCGAGAAGGTCACGCGCTTGAGAACATCGAGCGGACCATAACTTTTGCAGACGCCTTCAACCGTAAGGATCGCGCTCATGACGACGCCTGCTCCATCGACGAAGAGGACGAAGCGCCGCCGCCCCAGGAAGGTCGAGCCGACGCGCGATCGCCGCGCCGGCGAAGCAGCTTCGTCTCGAGGGTTCTGATGAAGCCGACCAGACCATTGGGCGCGCCGAGGATAATGACGACCAGCAGTAATCCGACGATCAGTTCGGAAAGACCGGCGAGCGTCCGCGTGAAATAACCGATCATGGTGAAAACGGCCGAGCCCAGCAGCGGCCCCCAGAAGGAATTGATGCCGCCGAGCATCGAGTTGAGCACGGGCTGAACCGAGGAGAGCCAACCAAGCTCCTCAAGCGTGACGATGCGGGCCCATGGAGCGAAGAGAGCGCCCGCCACCGCCGCAAAGCCGCCCGACAGCATAAACGCGATGACACGGAAGCGTTGAACCGGAATGCCGATGAAGGCCGCACGTTCGGCGTCCTGTCGGATAGCGAGCAGCACGCGCCCGAAACGGCCATGCACGAGCCACCAAAGGAACGCGACGATCCCGATGACGATCGTGAGCATGAACCAGTAGAAGCTGGACGAGGATGTGAGATCAATCGAGAAAGGAAAGGTGAGTTTGGGGCGCGGGATGCTGACGAGGCCATCCTCCCGCCCAAGGTACGGATTGTAGGAAATGATCAGCCGGACCATCTCGCCCAGCGCGATGGTCAGGATTGCAAGGAAAATGCCGCTGAGGCGGCGCAGCGCCAGCACGCCGACGCACCATGCGATGAAAGCGCCCACCAGTCCCGAAGCGACGATCAGCGCCAGGAATGGAACTTCCGGATAGAATTTCGACAACCCGCCCGTCAGATAGGCGCCGACGCCGAAGAAAGCCGCGTGGCCGAACGCCGCGAGACCCGCATAGCCGAACAGCAGATTCCAGGACAGCGCGAAAAGCCCCTGAATGATCGCGGTTCCAGCGAGGAAAAGCACGGCGCCGTTCGCCCATGTCGGCAACGTGTAGAGGATAACCATCGTCACGACGCCCACGGCCTGCCAGACCGGACGCGGAATCGCAGAGCGCGCAAGCCCATGGCTGTCATGGGCCGCGCCTTCGTTGTCCTTGACGAGAGAAGGATAAATTCCGTTCGGGCGAAGCAGCAAAAACGCGGTCAGCACGACATACAACGCCATGCCGGGGTACGACGGGAAATAGAGCGAGTTGACGCTGTTCGCCAGGCCCAACAGGATCGACGCCAGAAACGCGCCTTTGATGTTGCCCAGCCCGCCGATGATCACCGCGAAAAACGCGAAGAGCAGATAAGAGTCGCCCATATGGCTGGACAGGCTCTGGTTCGGCAACAGGAGGCCGCCGGCGAGACCAGCCAGAAAGAAACCGGCCATCACGCTGAGCCTGAGCCCCATCGGCACGTTGAGCCCGAGAAGACCGGACATCCAGGCGTCCGAGCGCAGCGCCTGCATCAGCTTCCCGTACCAGAGACGCGTGATGGCCAGTTCGAGCGCAGCGAAGACCACGATGCCGGCCACGATCAGAAACACGGAATAGCGAGATATGAAGATCGAACCGATCTGCATCGGTTGATCGAGCACAGATGGCGGCGTCACCGTCCGGTAGTCCAGCCCCCAGATCAGCTTCACGACGCCATTGCAGGCCAGCATCAGCCCGAAGGTCGCGATCAGCACATAGTGATAATCAACCTCGCGCAGCCGTTTGAGCATGAGCAGATCGACCAGATAGCCGAGCAAAGCGACGGCGACCGCGGCGACCAGCGACACTCCGATGAAGCCCGCTAAAGACAGATCGGATGCGCCGATGATGGAAAACGCGATATATGCTCCAATCATGATGAAGGAGCCGTGGGCGAAATTCAGAAGCTTGAGAATGCCGAACAGAAGCGTCAGCCCGGCTGCCGAAAGAAAGATCGCCATCCCGAGGGAAAGCGAATTTGTGACGAGCGAGAGGGCTTGGGACATCAGCTCGATTCTCTGTGCGGGATATGAATGGGCAGGCGCGCGCGCCTGCCGATCTTCGTTCGAGAGAGGGCGGTTCGCCTGCTCTCAGCCTTCCTTGAAAACGACTCCCGGCGACGGGGGCTCCACGACTTCCGCATCGCTCAGACGGACCACCTCTTTCACGCCATAGAAGGGCTCGTCGTTCGACGGCGAATAGTTGGCGTAGTGCCCCTGGCCGATGGCCTGATGATCTTCCTTGCGGATCACCTGCCTGCCTTCCGCGCTGTCGAATTCGAGACCCTCCATGGCAGCAATAACCGCTGCAGTCTCGATGCTTTTCGCCTTGGCCGCTCCGTGGTAAAGAGCCATCGCCGTCTTGTGCCCGAGCTGAGCGATGCCGAGCGGATATTTCTCCCCGGTCTGCGCGACATAGTCCTTGTAAAGTTCCGCGCTGATCGGATTGTTGAACGAGGGATCGTTCGGATACCAGTAGCCGCGGCCCCATATCTGTCCCGGCATGTTCTTCTGCAACGCTTTGCCGAGCGAAAGATCCGTGCCGCCCTCGCCAATCGCCGCAAGCTTCTGCAGAAGGCCGACCGACCTCGCCTGCTGAAGGAAGCTGATCGCCGGCCCGCCGATAAGCCCGAGATAAAGGCCGGTCGCGCCAGAAGCCATGATGTTGCCGATCTCGACCTTGAAATCGGCCGCCGTGGGGGAGGCGAAGATCGGCTCGAGAAGCTCCAGTTTCGCTTTCGACGATTTCCTCAACCCCGATGAGAACGCCGCCACGGCGTCGCGGCCCGCGGCGCTGTCAAAGACGATGAACGCCCATTTCGCCACATCCGGATGCTTGGCTCCGACGACCTGGCCGAGGCCGCCGTAGAACATGTGCGCATTGGGATTAATGCGGAAGAAATGCTTGGTGAAGGTCTCATGCGTGAGCGACATCGCGGTGGCGTTGCCAGCCAGCACCGCGTTGAATTCGGGCATCAGCGGCGCAAGCCCGAGCGCCATCGGCGACTGGTTGCCGCCGACCATCAGATTGACTCCCATGCTGTGGAGTTCGCGCGCCGCGGCGACCGCGCCGACCGCCGTTCCCTTGTCGTCGCGCATCACGCCCTCGACAGGACGGCCGAGCAGCCCGCCATTCCTGTTCATCTGCTTGATCGCGATCTCAGCGCCGAGGGACCAGGGCACGCCAACCGATGCCTGAGCTCCAGAGAGCGGAAACATAAGCCCGATCTTGATCGGAGCGGCCTGGGCGCGGACGTAAGGCGCGCCGAGCGCATGGGCTCCCGCCGCCGCAGCGCCGCCCATCAGAATGTGCCTCCTCGCAAGCCTGACCATGTTTCCTCCTTGTTCCTTCGGCCCTTCCGATTGACAGGTCGGGCGTCGATTAATTTCCACAATACCGTATCATTGTCGATATGCTGAAAAAAATTCTTTGCTTCAGGCGGCGCCGGATTTAATTGTCGAGCGTTCGCGGGCGCGCTGAACAAGGCATGCGAACGCGCCTCACGACGAAGGACGGAGCGCGCCCAACGCCCCCTGACGCAGACGCGCCAGAATTTAGAAGCGCCTCAGACCTGCGGGGCCAGTTTGGACGCCATCTGCGAACGGACGACTGCTCGCTGGATCTTCCCGGAGGCTGTGCGAGGAAGCGCGTTCACGAAGACGATCTGCTTCGGCGCCTTATAGCGCGCGATGTGCGCGCGAACCGTTGCAATGAGTTCATCGGCCTCGGCGGTCGCGCCGGAGCGAAGTTGCACGCAAGCCGCCACCCGCTCTCCCCACGTTTCATCCCTCACGCCCACGACGGCCGCATCCTGAACAGCCGGATGTCGACGCAGCGCGTCCTCGACCTCCGCGGGATAGATGTTCTCGCCGCCCGAAATGATCATGTCCTTTATGCGGTCGGTGAGATGGAGAAACCCGTCCGCGTCGAGATACCCGCCATCTCCGGTGCGATACCATCCATCAGACAGCGCCTCCTTGGTCGCCTCGGGCATTTTCCAGTACCCTGACATGGCGGTTGCTGTCTTGATGTAAATCTCTCCGGGCTCACCGGATGTCAGCGTTCTCCCGGCCGGGTCGCGAATCTCGATGTCGACGCCAGGCATCGGCCTTCCTACGGAATTGAGCCTGTCGCCGACGGGATTTCCATGGTCGGCGGGGGACAGAAAAACCACGGTGCTGCATGTCTCGGTCATGCCGAAGAACTGGCCGAAGCGGCAGCCGTCAAGCACGCGCAGCGCATCGTCGAGGAGCGTCCGACCAATCGGCGCTGCGCCGTAATAGATGCCGCGCAACGCGCTGAGCTTCTTCGAAGACGCCTTGAGCTCATCGACGAAGGCGCGAATGACAACGGGCACCATGAAAACGCGCGTGATAGCGCGCTCTTCGCACATAGCGAGCAGGTTGGAAGGCGTCACATCATTGGTCAGATGGCAGGCGCAGCCCCGCACGAGCGACATCAAAACCCATGTCAGGCCGCCGATATGAAAATTCGGCATGGCTGACAGAAAGACCTCCTCGTCCGACAAATCATCCCAGTCGCCGGACAGAAACTCCGACGTTCGCGCTACGCCGAGAGCGTAGTGACTCATCATCACGCCTTTCGGCTTTCCCGTCGTCCCGCTCGTATAGAGCTGCAAAGCGATCGCGTCGCGATCGCATGCGATGCGCGGCGCGGCTCCGCCAGGCCTGTTCTCCAGGAGATCAGAAAGACAATTGAGCCCGCCCACCCGCGACCGGGCGGTCAGGATTTCCAGCCCGGAAAGCGCCGCTCCCGCAGCCTTCACTGTCGGAACGAATTCCGCATCGCATATTGCGAGGGTCGCCCCGCTATCGTGAAGGATATGGCTGATCTCGCCAGCGGTGAAGCGCCAGTTGATTGGCGTCAGCACGACGCCGGCCATGAAAGCGCCGAACAGAACCGGGAAGAAGATATCGCTGTTCTTTCCAACATACGCGATGCGCGCGCCTCGCAATTCTTTCTCTTCGAGAAGCGCCGCGAAGCGACAGGATTGCTCATAAAGCTGACTATAGGTGAGAATGCGCTCGCCATCTTGCAGCGCTGTCTTGTCAGGACGGGTCAGCGCGTGAAACGCGAGATAATCCGTAAGCAGGAGCAACGGATCGGCGGCGGTGATCGGACGCCCTCTCCCAGACAAGGCAAACCTGCTTCCCTTTTCGCGCCGGACGCTTTCGCCGCCTTGATGCGGTTCGCATACGACGTCCAAATCCCCCGGCATGCGACCGGTCCATCGCTTCTTTAGCCGCCACCTCCCCAGCGGTCAACATTATTTTCAATAGCGAATTTATACCGCTATAGGAAATTTTGACCTGACCGGCGTATGATCTCTCGCCGTCGCCGGACCGCACGAGGCGCGGGACCATCCGCATAGCGGCACAAAATCATATTGCCGATTTTATTTCGCATTAGCGAATTTTGTTTACATTTCAGCGCTGGGATCATATGGCTTCGCCGGTGGGCGGAGCCACTAGAGATCCCATGCATTCTGACATTGCCGCCATTGAAAAGGCGTTGGCCGCCGCCGATCCGAACGTGCTGCGCCTTGCGGTCTATCAGGCGACTGGAGACGAGAGTCTGGCGCGAATGCGGGTGACGTCTCGTCGGCTTGGCGCATCGCCGTTTCTCGCCAAGACGCTGGCGCGCGGAGACAGGGATTTGGTCGTCGAGCGAGCGAAAAGGCATCTGACCGGCGGCGCGCCTCCTCTGCGCGCAGGCGCTTCGATCGAGATCGCCGAGCTGATCGCGCTGTTCGAAGGGGAAACCCCATCTCATAACGAATTGCTGCTCGCAGTCGATGAACTCGGCTTCGATGAATTCCCGCGCGCCGCGAACTGGACTCGTAAACCGCCGAAAGATGCGGTCTCACGCTATCGCGTCGCGATTATCGGAGCGGGAGTCAGCGGGCTTGCCGCCGCTGTTCAATTGGCGCGCCTTGGCGTTCCTTATGACATCTTCGAGAGACAGAAGGATCTCGGCGGCGTTTGGGAGACCAATCGCTATCCTGAAGCGCGGGTCGACCTGTGCAGTCACGTCTATCAGTTCAAGTTCGAAAAAAATTATCCTTGGCCGGAATATTTCGCGCGACAGGCTGTCAACAAAGAGTATCTGCGCCATATCGCCTTGAAGTACGGAATCGTCGAAAAGATAAAGCTCGGATGCGAGGTGATCGCCGCGGCGTGGGATGACAAGGCTGCTCGTTGGAATGTCGACGTTCGATCGGCGGACGGCGCCGTCAGCCGAATCGCGCCTCACTTCGTTATCAGCGCAAGCGGTTTGTTCAGCACTCCGAACATTCCGGATATTCCCGGTCTTGATTCGTTCCAGGGGCGGATTTTCCATACGACCGCATGGCCTGCCGATCTGCAAACAGAAGGGAAGCGCGCGGCGCTGATCGGCAATGGATCAACCGGCGTCCAGTTGATGAACTGGCTCGCCCGCGCGACAGACAAGCTCTTCGTCTTTCAGCGGACGCCGCAATGGCTGATTCCAGCGCGAAATTATGGCGCGCCGATAGCGAATGAAGTGCAATGGCTCTTCGACAATGTCCCTTACTACTGGAATTGGTATTGCTATGCGCAATATTCCTTTCTCCAGCAGTACCAGAGTTTCGAGGAGCACGATCCGGAATGGCAAGAGAACGGCGGCAGGATCAGCAAGGCCAACGACGACTTGCGTGAATTTCTGACGAACTACATCCGTGAGAACCTCGCTGGCCGCCCGGACCTGATCAGCAAATCAATACCGTCTTACGCGCCCTTCGCCCGGCGCATGGTTGTGGACAATGGCTGGTATGAAGCGCTGATGCGCGAAAACGTCGAATTGATCACGGACGGAATCGATCGCGTGACGCCCACAGCCATCGCGACGCGCGGCGGCGACCGCCGCGATGTCGATTTCATTGTGCTCGGCGCTGGTTTCGCAGTCGAACGATATTTCTCGCCTGTCGACTATGTTGGCCGCGACGGCGCGCAGCTGAACGATCTGTGGTCCAAGGACGGGCCGCGCTCCTATCTCGGCGTCGCCATGCCGCGCTTCCCGAACCTGTTTACGCTCTATGGCCCCAACAGCCAGCCGCGAACCGGCGGCTTTCACGCATGGGCGGAAATGTGGGCGAAATACACGGCGCAACTGATCATCCGCACGATTGAAGCGGGCGCGTCGTCGATTGAGTGCGCGCGCGACGCGTATGACAGCTATAACAGCCGGCTTGACGCGCAGATGCGCCGGTTGATCTGGGCGTCGGAAGGGGCCGGCGGATATCACGTTCGCGCCTTTGGTCGATCGGTCATGCACTCGCCGTGGCTGACTCAGGACTATGCGGCAATGCTGAAAGAGCCGGATGTGAACGCGTTCAATCTCCGTTAACCGGACGGCTCTGGCGATGCAGGCCTATCGCAGGCTGCACTCCAGCGGATTCACGACAACGATGGCGCGGATGAGCGACGTTGTCGCGCCGCCCAGCGCGATCCGTCGAGCAGATCGCCACCCGTGCTTCAGCACGTCGATTCCACCTACGCATTCGTAGACGACCTTGGCGAGCGGCAGGTCGACCCTGACCAACTCTCCGCGACGATGACATTCGCAAACTACGGGCAGCCCGGCCGGTCTGGTATCGCGACCGCCTCTAGGGCGCGAGCACCGTCAACGAGGCGACGGGACGCTTCCCCATGGCGGCCGCGCCATCGACGGCGCCAGCCGAAATCCAAAATCTCCGTAGCGCCCGTGGCGCGCGGGTTCCTTCCTCGGGAACTTTCGTACACCTCCCGACGCCTGGAAACTCTTCACGACAGAAGACCGGCGACTTAGGAGCTGCGACATGGGACAGTCCCTATAAGGGATGAAATAAAGCGATCGATAGCATACGAAATAATTCCCTTTGCGATTGTCGGAAACCGACGGATAACTCAGGGAGTCATGCTCGTGAGTCCCGCAATAGCTTGGTTGGCCAATGCTCTTTGAAGGTTGCTTTTTTGAAACCGAGAGATGCCGTCACTGGCCTATCAGGACGCGCCCGAAGTGAACGGCGATGGCAACAAAAGCGACGGTCTTGCGATTGGCGCGGCTCAAACAGGGCATCGACCGTCTCGGCCATCTGATCAGATTGAGCCGAGCCGATGACGCGCCGCTCCCCGAAATTGGGCTAAAGAAAACGCGGAAATGTGGCGTCGCAATTAAAAAATTCAACAATGCAGATGTGGGTTGGGGAGACGAAGATGAATATGGCGCAGATGAAGATCGATCCGGGAAAAGCAAGAAACGCTGAAGGCGGTAAGGTTGTCGTCGCTGCGTCCCTGGGTACGATGTTCGAGTGGTATGATTTCTTTGTTTATGGAAGTCTCGCCGCGGTGTTCAGCGCGCACTTTTTCCCTGCCGGCAACGAGACAGGCGCGTTTCTGGCGAGCTTGGCCACCTTTGGCGTGGGATTTGCAGTCAGGCCTTTCGGCGCCGTACTTTTTGGTCAGATTGGCGACAGATTCGGCCGAAAGTCGACGCTTCTCGCAACGATAATTATGATGGGTCTCGCGACCACTCTCATTGGGATGGTTCCAACATACGCAGCCATAGGGCTTGCAGCTCCAATTATCCTCGTTCTTCTGCGATTAGTTCAAGGCCTGGCGATCAGCGGGGAATATGGAGGCGCGAGCGCGTACGTGTCCGAATATTTTGGAAACAGGAATCGCGGGCTGGCCACAAGCTGGATCCAGTCTGGACCATCAATCGGATTTCTGCTCTCGCTAGCCGCAATCATTTTTTGCAGCTCAATCCTTTCGAGCGCCGACTTCACTGCATGGGGATGGCGATTGCCGTTCCTGTTTTCAATCATATTGCTTCTTCTGTCGGCATATATTCGAACCAGGCTGTCAGAGTCGCCCGTATTCGCTCGCGCCAAAACATCGGGCGATCTCTCTAGCAGCCCGGTCGCAGAAAGCTTGTTGCGGTGGGAAAACTTGAAACTCATCATCGTTGCGACTGTCGTCGCTGCGGCGCAGGCTGTCGTGTGGAATGTGGCTCATTTCTATGTTCTCTTTTTCTTAACCCAGGAAGTCAAAGTAGCGCTCAGCACGGCTTACATGCTGATTGGTCTAAGCGTGCTGATCTCTATCCCTCTTTATCCTCTCTTCGGCGCGATCTCCGACAAGGTCGGTCGCCGCCCGGTGTTGATTACAGGGCTTTTGCTGTCGGTTTTCACTCTGATGCCTACATATCAGGGACTTATGAAGTCGCTGAACCCGGCTTTAGCGGCCGCAACTGAGAAAAATCCCGTCGTGTTGATCGCGTCCGGCTGCAATCTGCGTCTTTTCTCCGCCCCAGTCAGCGACTGCGACAAAGCAAAAGACTTCCTCTATAAGGCTGGCGTTTCGTATCTATCGGAAACCTCTCCATCGACCGCCGGCATGACGCTCAAGGTCGGTGATAAAACGATGAGCGGCTTCAATCTCGATGCGTTTCGGGCCGCGTTGAAGGAAGCGGGGTATCCAGCGAGCGCCGATCCCAAAGACGCAAATTACCTCCAGGCTTTCTGCCTGTTGTTGATGCTTGCAGTTTTCGCCGCGATGGCGTGCGCGCCGATTGCGACGTTTCTTGCCGAGATGTTTCCGGCGCGGCTCCGTTACACGTCGATTTCAATTCCTTACAGCATGGGCAGCGGCGTCATCGGCGGATTCTTTCCGTTCGTCGGAACCGCGATCATCGTGACAACCGGCAGTGTGTTCGGAAGTCTGTGGTATCCAATCATCATTGCCGCTATCGGCGCGGTCGTTCTTCTGTTCATTGTGGGCGAAACAAACAAAAAAGACATCCACACATAGGTTTTTCGCGGCGGCGCGCTGAAGCGCGCCGCCGCAGATCAGTCGGCGATGCCGTTTGCATGTGGAGGGCACGTGATCGATGATGTATTTTGGCGATCGCCCGCAAGTCATCGAGGCGGAAGTTTGGGCTGTTTTGCCGGATCGGCTACGGCATCGCGCTGAGGATAATGACTGGGTGAAAGCGAACCGACTGAAGTCGACGCTTCACTCCTTGCTGGAGTCTCCCTCCTTCGATGGAGAAGGGGGGCTGTATCTGGTGGACGTGCCGTATGGCCGCATCCTGCACGTCGACAGGCAGGGCAACTGGGAGGTCGCCCTCGAATATGACGGCGAACCGAACGCTGTTAAACGCCATCCTGACGGACGATGGATCGTTACAGACTATCGCCGAGGCCTTCTTGAGTTTTCGCCAACGGAAGGCTCGGTAAAGCCGATCCTCGCGCGGAGGAACAGCGAGTCGTTCAAAGGGCTCAATGATTTGGCTATTTCCTCTGCCGGCGATGTTTATTTCACCGACCAAGGGCAGACGGGTTTGCACGACCCAACGGGGCGCGTCTATCGACTTGCTCCTGATGGGAAGCTCGATTTGCTTTTATCGAACGTTCCAAGCCCAAACGGCGTCGTTCTCGATAGTCAAGAATCTGCGCTCTATATTGCGGCGACGCGTGACAATTCGGTCTGGCGCGCCCCGCTGACCCCCGATGGCGGCGTCACTAAAGTGGGGCGCTTTTGCAGCATGTTCGGCGCGGTCGGCCCGGACGGATTGGCGATGGACGCCGACAACAATCTTTTTGTCGCCCATGCCTCGCTTGGCGAGGTGCTCGTTTTTTCCGCACGAGGCGAACTCGTGACGCGAGTAATCAGCACGACTGGCGCTATCGTAACCAATCTCGCATTTGATCCAAGTGATCTGCACTGCCTTTATATCACGGAAGCGCAAAGCGGATCGATCCTGCGCGCTCGATTGCCTTATCGAGGAATCTCATTGCCGAGAAAAAAATGAACTTTCGAGAAACGTTTTCAGGCTTTTATTTCTTTTGAATGGCGTCCAAGACTACAACTTCGACAGCCGCCTTAAAATGCTCACTTCCCGCGAGTTCATCTACAAACGATGGACTGCCAACTCCGATCGAAGCATTATCGATCAATCTATCAACGCCGGCGCCAAAACACCTAGCCATTGCGTTCAGAGGCCGCCTATCGGCGGCTTGCAACGATGCCAATTCGTGTCTTTTTGGAAGCGAGCTCCCACGTTGAGCACCGTTGCGTCATTTCCCCTGCGCGCGGCGATCTGCATGGACAGGGGCATTCCGTCACTATCGAAACCGCAAGGCGCGACGAGCGCAGGGCACCCCGCCACGGTGAACGGCATGCGAAGCGACGGCTGGCCGGTGAAGCCGAAGCTGGCGGAGGCCTTCCCGAAGGTCGGCGCGCCCGTCACCTCGCCGGCCGTGACCAGCACATCGACATCGTCGAACACGCGGTTCATCTCGGCGCCCCATATCGCCATCTGGCGCTGCGCCTGCACATAGTCGGCGGCCGACAGAAATGCGCCCAGCAGGAACCGGTGCCGGCCGATCCGCCCGTATTTCATGGGGTCGGCCTTCAGTTGCGGCTCATGGTTGGCGTAAGCTTCCGCCAGCAGGATGACGCGGCCGCAGGCGTCGAGATCGTAGACGTCGGGAGGCTTGACCTCCACCACCCTGGCGCCCGCTTCGGTGAGCGCCTGCACGGCCTGCCGGAGAGCCGAGACGACCGCGGGATCAGCAAAGACATGCCCGTTGAAAACGTCCTGCAGAACGCCGATCCTCAGGCCCTCGATGTTCCCGCCGAGTTGCTGAACGGTCGACAGACCGGTCATCGCATCGAGGAGATAGGCGCAGTCCTCGGCGCTTCGCGCCATCGGCCCCGCTTCGCCCAGCGAGAAGGAGAGCGGGACGATGCCCTCGCGAGGAACCAGCCCGGCGGAGGGCTTCAGGCCGCTGAGGCCGCAATAGGCGGAGGGCTGGCGGATCGATCCGCCGGCGTCCGTGCCGACCGCGGCCGCGCACAAGCCTGCGGCGACAGCCGCCCCGCTGCCGCTGCTGGAGCCCCCAGTCGTGCGCTCGGGATTCCAGGGATTGCGGGCGGGCGGCCAGGGCAGGTCGAACGAGGGACCGCCATAGGAGAACTCATATTGGCCATGCTTGGCCAGGATGACCGCGCCGGCCTTCTCGAGCCGCGTGACCAACTCGGCGCTGTGGGTCGAGATGCGGCCAGTCAGAACCGCCGAATTTGCGCTGACGGGCGCGCCTGCAAGCTCGATGACGTCCTTGATGCCGATCGGCACGCCATGAAGAGGGCCGCGCGCCTTGCCGGCCGCGCGCTCACGGTCGGCGGCTTCGGCGGCTCGCAGGGCATGATCCGACAGAAGCGTCAGCGTGGAGCAGAACACCTTGTCGAGTCGCTCGATGCGCGCCAGCAGCGCCTCGGTCCAGTCGGTGGACGTCAGCGTTCCGTCCGCCAGCCGCCGGCCGCCATCGGCGATGCCGAGCCATGCGATATCGTCGCTCATTGCGAAGTCGCAGACACAGGCGGACGCTGCCCTACTTCCAGTCCGCGCCTCAGTCGGACGAGGAACGGCTGCAAGCCGCTCCACCCCTGCGCAAGTATCAAAAGATCGTCTTCGGCCAGCGAAAGGCCGAGCGCTTTCGCCCGTCGTCGCAGGGCGTCCATCTCGTCGGCCGACGGCATGGACGAGCCGGCGGCGGAAGCGGGCTTGTGCGTCATAACGGCAGGCTCGCCACGACTTCCATCACCTGGTCGCCATTGTGAAGCGGCATGAACGGCCGGCGGATGGAGCCCACCCAGGCTTTGTCGACGCTGCAGCGCACCTCCTCGACGGTCTCGCCAAAGGCGTTGACGATGGTTCCCATGAGCTGACCGTTCACGATGTCTTCGCCGGGCTGCACTGCAGGATGCCAGTAGCCGCCGCGGGTGCATTTGACATGCACGGCGTTGCCGCCGCGGCGGATATCCGTGGCTTCCTCGACTGGCCCCGGCAGCATGCCCATCGCGCGCGTCACGCCGTTGAGCGCGCGCTGGAAATTGGCGAAATCGGCGTCAGTCACGCGCGCGCCGCCGCCCGATTCCACGATGAGGGCGGGCTTGTTGTAGCGGCGCGTGTAGTTGGTGATGGCCGAGCCCTTCATCCAGGACTCGGTGGAGGCCCATTGATAGCGTGAGCCGGTCGCCGCCACGAGCCGGGCGCTCTCGATGCTCGCCGGCGAATCGCTCTTGTCGTGGATAGCGTAGAAGGCGGTGATGGTGAGATCGCCGCCCGAATGCAGATCGAGCAGCACGTCGCCGTTCTGGTCGGCAAGCTCCAGCAGGCGATGCGCGAGCTGCTCGCTCACCGCGCCGTCCGGGGAGCCGGGAAACACGCGGTTGAGGTTGGCGCCGTCCTCGGGCGTCAGGCGGTTGCGGGCGCGCGAGCCGAAGGGGTTGGCGGTGAGCAGCACCGTGATCGCGCCGCTCAATTGCGACAGGTCCAGCGCGCGCAGGAAGCGAGCGGCTGAGATCGGCCCCACGATCTCCGGCCCGTGCACGAGGCACTGGATGTAAAGGCGGGGACCCGGCTTGGCTCCTTGGGCGACCATCACGGGCGCCGAGATTGGACCGTCAGCGTATTCGGCGAGCTGCACAAATCCCGTCGATATCTTTCCAGGCTCTGATTTAACCGATCCAATCTGCATGGAGATGCGCACCTTTCAGTTCTGTTCTGTTCAGTTCAGTTGATCACACAGGAAAGAGCCGACGCGTCCCAGCTCGCCCAAACCTTCGCGCCCTGCGGGTAGCTCGCGGCTTCCGAGCCCCGTATTTCGGCCGTGATGGTGACGTCGCCGGCGAATTCGAGCGCGAGATGCGCCGCCGAACCCAGGAAGCTGACGGATTTCACCGTCGCCTCGGCAGTATTGAATTCCGCGCCTGTTGGTTCGCGATCGATGCGGATGGCCTCCGGCCGCAGCACAACGGCGCCTTCGGCCGGCGTGTCGGAGGCAAGCGCGAATTTGAGTTCCCCCGGCCCGCGCATGACGGTCAGTCCATCACGGCCGGTCGCGCCTGCGGCCTTTGCATCGATCAGATTGGCTCGGCCGATGAAGTTGGCGACGAAGCGCGTCGCCGGTCGCGCGTAGAGACGCTCCGGCGTGTCGATCTGCGCCAGGCGTCCGGCATCCATAACTGCGACGCGGTCCGCGATCGCCATGGCCTCGCTCTGGTCGTGGGTCACGAAAAGCGCGGTGATGCCCAGTTCCTGCTGGATGCGCCGCAGCTCCACGCGCGTGCTTTCGCGCAGCTGCGCGTCCAGATTGCTGAACGGCTCGTCGAGAAGCAGGACCGCCGGATTGATGACGAGCGCCCGGCCCACCGCCACGCGCTGCTGCTGGCCGCCCGAGAGCTGCTTGGGCAGGCGGTCGAGAAGATGATCGAGCTTCAGCATCGCGGCGAGCTCACGCACCCGTCGCTCGGCTTCCTCCCGCGCCACGCCTCGCCGCTTCAGGCCGAAGAGCATGTTGCCGCCCACGGTCAAATGCGGAAAGAGCGCGTAGGACTGGAACACCATGCCGGTATCACGCTTGTAGGGCGGCAGGCGGGTGACATCACGACCGTCGATCATGATCTTTCCTTCCGTCGGCTCGATGAAGCCGGCGGCCATCCGCAGCGTCGTGGTCTTGCCGCATCCCGATGGTCCGAGCAGGGCGACGAGTTCTCCGGCCTGCACCGCCACCGAAACTCGGTCGACGGCGCGAAAGCCGCGATAATCCTTCACGATCCCCTCGAATGAGATTTTCGGCCTGGCGGTCGTGGTGTCGGCTGTGGTGATCATCCGCGAAGCATTCTCACGATTTGAACCAGGATCATCAGCACAAGCATCATCAGGATGAGGCTTGAGGCGGCGGCGGCCAGCGTCGGATCAAAGGCGAGCTGGGCTTTCGTGTAGAGAACGACCGTCAGCGGCATCTGCGCGGGGTCGGAGAGGAACAGCGCCATGTCGAACTCGTCGAACGACATGATGAAAGCGAGCGCGCCGGCCGCCGCGAAGCCCGACTTCACGACGGGGAGCGTGACCAGCAGAAAGGCTTTGAGCGGCGTCGCGCCGAGATTGAGAGCGGCCTCCTCCAGCGCCGGATCGAGCCGCTGGAACGCCGGGATCGTCACCCGCAGCACGCAGGGGATGCAGATGATCAGATGCGCCAGCACCAGCCGGTTGTTGCCCGTCGTCAGCGGCCAGTGCGAGAAGAAGATGGTCAGCGCGACGGCCAGCACCAGGCTCGGCAGCATGAGCGGCGACAGGAATATGCTGACGAGCGTCGAGGCGCCGCGGAAGCCGCGATAGGCCAGCGCGTAGGCGGCGGGAATGCCGATCAGCAGCGACAGGAGGGTGACAGTGGAGGCGATCCGCAGACTGGTCAGGAAACCGTTCAGATAGAGCGGCTCGCGTATCAGCTTCGAATACCACTGGAGCGAAAATCCCTCCGGGGGAAAGGACAGGTATCCGGCGCCGCCAACCGAGGATCCGACGATGACGATCAGCGGCCCGATGATATACGCGATCACCAGCACGGCCACGAGCGAGAGCGCGAACCCGAACGGGCTCCGCCAGCTAACGAGGCTCATGAGACTGCTCCGAGATGATGCGCCCATAAACCACCGCGATGATGAGGGCGGCGGCGAGCAGGATCATCGCCATGGCGGCGGCGAACGGCCAGTCGAACAACTCCAGCGCCTGTTCCTGGATGCCGATCGCCATCATGTTGACGCGCGAGCCGCCGATCAGGCTCGGCGTCGCGAACGCTCCCACGGACAGCGAAAAGACGAGAAGCGAGCCGGCGAGGATGCCGCCCTTCATCTGCGGGACGATCACCAGCCATGTCGTGCTCCAGGGCGACGCCCCGAGGTTCATCGCGGCGTTCTCCAGGTCGCGGTCGATGGTGCGCAGCACGCTGTAGAGCGTGATGATCATCAGCGGCAGCATGACCTGGCCGAGCGCGATGACGACGCCCGCCGTGGTGCCCATGAACTGGAAGCCGGGCGAGACGAGGCCGGTCGCGGCCATCGTCTGGGAGAGGAGACCGTTCCTGAAGAACAGCACCATCCAGGCGAAGGAGCGCACGACGGCGCTGACGAGCAGCGGAAAGGTGGTGATCAGCAGCAGCAGCGGCACGAAACGGGTCTCGATCCGCGCCAGCCACAACGCCAGCGGAAAGCCGCACAGAATGCAGATCAGCGTGACAAGCCCAGCCACCAGGAAGGTGCGGCCGAGCATGTCGAGATAGAACCTCTCGGAGAAGAATTGCAGATAGGTATCGATGCCGACGGGCGGCGGCAGCGAGATGCTTTGCCGGAACAGATAGAACTGAGGCATCAGGAAAAGGCCGATCAATATGATGGCCACCGGCGCAACCATCAGGATTATTGGTCCGGCCTTCTTCATCGAAGCTCTTGTCCGATCCGTTGCGGGAAAGGCGAAGGCCCGGTCGGCTCCGGGTCTCCGCTCTGTCGTGTCGCTGTTTGGCGCGCTCAGTCGCGATGTCTGGCAGCTGCAGGCGTTCCGACGAACGCGACCTCCGCCGCGCCAGCTTCCATCGACGCGCGATATGCGCGCGATGTCAGGCGATCCCGCCTGACCGCGCGGGACGCTAGCGCGCGATCTCCTGCGAGAACCGCTTCGTCCACTCGGCGTGCTGGGCCCCGATCGCGGCGCGGTCGAGATTGATGAGCTGGTCCGGCGAGGGGAAGGCGCGCGCGATGTCGGCCGGAAGGACGGCTTCCGGATTGGTGGGCCCCCAGCCGACGGTGCGCGCGATCTTGACCTGGATCTCGGGCGACAGCAGACGGTCGAGCATCTCCACGGCAAGGTCGGCGTTCTTCGAATTCTTGGCCACGCACCCGGTCAGGTAGACGGACGGAACGCCTTCCTTGGCCGGCGCGAACGCGACGGGCAGGCCCATGGAGGCCGACACCAGCGCGCTTGCCGAGTCGTAGGGCATGATCCAGACGTCATTCTGCGCGAACTGCGTCTGGACGTCTGTCGCGGCACGGAAAATCGACGCATCGGCGGCGATCTGCTTCAGCGCCTTGAAACCGGGGTCGATATTGTTCTCGCCGCCGCCATGGGCGCGCGCCATCATCACGAGAAAGTCGACGCCATAGCCGTTGGTGATGTTCGGGAATGCGATATGGCCGCGATATTCGGGCTTCAGGAAGTCGAGATAGCTTGTGGGCGGCGTCGTGATCTTGTCAGTGCGATAGAGGATGCCTTCAGCGATCACACCCCACGACAGCCAGTGATTGTCGGCGTCGCGAAACTTCTCCGGCAGATTCTTCATGCGCGGCGTAAAATTCAGGGGCTGGGTCAGGCCTTCGGCCTTGGCCTGCACCTGCTGGCCGCCCGAGAAGTTGAAGAGATCGATCTGCGGGCTGGCGGCTTCGGCCTTCAGGCGCGCGTAAGCGGCTGCCGAAAGAAGGGGGACGCCGGTCACCGACATGCCGGTTTCGCTGTTCAGCCAGTTGAAGACGTCGCCCTGGATGACGTCCTGGCTCTTTCCTCCGAAAATGGAGGCGATGAGCTTCCGGCCCTCATATTTCTTCGCTTGCGCATGCGCCAACGACGCGCCCGCCGGGACCGCCAGCATGGCGGCCGCCGATGCGATGAAATCCCGCCGTTTCACTTCAAATTGCGACATAAACGCTTCCCAACCTATCGGAGTGAAAATCGAAGAGAGTTTCAATATTCAGTAATGTGCCATATATGTCAACCGATGTGCTCCATGTGGGAAAAAGATGAGTTCTCTTGAAAACGCGCTCGAGATCCTGGGGCTTCTGAACCCGAAAAGAGAAGTCCTGCGCGTCAGCGAGGTTGCGCGCGATCTGGATATCCCAAAAAGCTCGGTCTCCCGCCTCCTTCAAACGATGTGCGCGTCGGGGCTGCTGGAGCGGGAGGAGGCCGGGCAAGGTTACCTAGCCGGCCCGCTGTCCCTCACGCTGGGCACTCTCTATCGCAACCGGTTCTCCGCGGTGGACGACGCGGACCGCATCGTCACGCGGCTGATCGCGCAATTCGGCTTCACCGGTTACGTGTCCTGCCTGTCCGAAGACGTCATCGTCCTGCTGCGGGTGCGGCAAGGGAGCTACCCGTTGCGGCATGTTCGCGACGTCGGCACAAAACTGCCGGCCTTCAAGACCGCAATGGGGCTTACGCTGCTTTCGGACCTGCCTCTGGACGAGTGCAAGCGCCGGTTCGACCTAGCCCCCCGTGACGGGCTGTCATGGGAGGGCGTCGCGGGGAAGCTGGAAGCTCTGAAGCAGGATGGCGTCATTGTCGCCGAAAGCGTCCTGACACCCGGCATCATCACGATATCCGCCCTGGCGCGGCATCATTGCCTGGAGGAGCGCGTCGCGGTCGCGATCGGATTTCCGGAAAACGCGGCCGACGCGCCAATGCGAGAGACGATCGCCCGCGAGTTGCTGGAGGGGGCATCCTTTATCAACGCGAAGAACAAATGAACGAACATTCCATCGCTGGAAAGGCGTAACATCGCCATAGCGCTTTAGCGACCCGCCGGCCGACCTCCGGCCCTCTGGAGAAGGACGCGCCAGGTAGGCTTCGCGCCGTCGACCAGCCCGCGAACCACCTTCCCAGTGCGCCCTTGTCCAGGAGCTTGTCGCCGAGACCGGACGGAACCGCCCCTCCCTATCGGCTGCGGTCAGAACAACCTCTCATTGATTAAAACGGCGAAAGATTTGGCATCCATTCGAGCTTGGACGGTCGGCTGTCCGAACGCCGATGCCTGTCTATCGACGACAGGGAGCTTTGAAGGTGAGCATCCTCACCTGGAAACAACGCGCGCTCACTCGCGCGATGAATCTGACGTTGTATCTCTTCGATCGCGCAGTGCGCCTCAGCGCGAGTCAGGCTAGAAGCCTTATCGTCGGCGGAAAGATTTATCAGCGCTTCCAGAACACACCTGTCGATCGTAAATTTCGTCGCGGCTTTGCGGCTTTCTGCAACTGCGCTCATCCATGTTCTTCCCAGAAGCGCATTCAACACCTCGCGAAGATTGGGCAATTTCTCGTCGTAAGAGCTTTGGACGATAACTCGGTTCAGCCGAAGCGGGTTGAGCAGATCCTGGAGAACCATTTGAGCGGCCGCTTCGACTGCGGCAAACGGATCAAAGAGCTGCCCGGATCGCCCAAAAAAATTGCCCGGGCCTCTGGCGTATTCCAGAGGTCGGGGTGGAATTAAGCTCAAAATCCGGTCTGGAATGAACAGCGTATCCACATCCAGACATTCCAGGATGGAATCCAACGCCGCCATCTGTCGCTCGCGCGATACGCGCTGGGTAATCATCTGCCCATCGCCGCGCAGCGCATACCGATAGTCGCAACCCCCGATGAATTTCGCCGTGGTCGTCACCTGAAACCGATGATAAATATAGATTTGGACAAAAAGATCTTCCAGCAATGCCATTGGCCTGCCGGGCCGGATGACCCGTTCGTCGAAGCGGTCGAGCGCAACCCTGCGCACAGCGAGCATATTGTTCAGCTGCGCGACAGGATCCGCGCCCGTTGTCCAGTAATTGGCGGTGGGGTGAACCGATCCTGCCGGGCTGGCGTCGCGAACTCCCAGATAATAAAGACCGGACTCGTGCGCTTCCTTCAACATCGATTCCAGAATGTCGCTTTCCGTCTCGCCCGACGGGAACTGGCTATATCCATATCGAATGGAGAGATGATCCCATTTCGACAGCCCCATGTGATAGGGTTCGGAGATGTCGATGTTTCTGTTCGCATCTAAAGTCACGAACGGAAATCGGTAGTCCATGACCGATCCGCCCTCGATGGGCGCGTGATTATGTTCAAGGCCCAACGTATGGCCAACTTCGTGGGCGGCGAGATGGCGTATGCGATTGATAACAATGCTGTCGATCTTCGCGTCTGTGTCATTTTCCCGATCGTCAAAGGGAGCCGTCAGAGCTTCAAGCATCGCGCGAACGTTTCTTTCACGCGTCGCGGTGAGTGTGACTTCACCCTTGATAATCTCGCCGGTGCGCGGATCCCATATCATTCCGCCCCACGAGAAGGCGTTTCGCGGCTTGGCGGCCCAGGTAATCGTATTAAATCGAATGTCGAGCGGATCGACATCCGGGGGCATGATTTCCACGCGAAAAGCGTTGCGAAAGCCCGCCGCCTCGAAAGCTTCAGTCCACCAAGAGGCGCCTTCGCGTATCGCCTCTCGTATTTCGTCTGGCGCGCCACGGTCGACATAGTAGACGATCTGCTTTTCCACCTCTCCACAAGTCGCGGTTGGATCTTTCCTCTTCAGGCGATGCCGCAGCAGCAAGTGAATATCTCCCGGCTCCCGGCTGGGCTTCGCAAAATCATGAAAAATCACGCTGTTGAAAAAACTGGAGCGCGGGTCGAAATGGCGCGGCGTATATCCGTCATCAGGAAGCCGTATCAAGGAATACTGCAGACCAAGGGTGATCGCCCTGGCGTCCGGCGAGAAGGCCTCGACGCCGGACGTTCTGCCGTTTCCGTTCCAGAAGGGAAGCGAAGGGGCGGCCGCATTGGTAAATGTGACGAGGGATTCGATCTGCGTATTGGCGGGAAAATTTCTGCACCCCTCAATCCGCATGGAGCTGCGTGAAACATCCAGGTTATACGATCCATATCCGGAGCATCTCAGTTGCTCCGAAATACTTTGGCTGTCACGCAAGAAAAACGCCGTCGCGTCGACGAGAATTTTTCCATCGCTCTCCGCGACGATTGGAAACGCCCACAGGATCGACTCCGGAAACGCCGTTCTCACCGCCTCCTGTTGCGCCGGATCCGGCGAGCTGGTGCGAAAGGCGCAATTCGAAGCAACAAGCATGACATTGCGCCCGATGCGGCGCGTATGGACGACCGACGGGCGGCGCAGTTGGCCGCGTTGGAGCGGATATTCGCCAAGGCCGTGAGCTATTCGTTCGACATAAAGCATGTCCATTCGACAATTCGGAAGCTCTAAATATAATGCCGCAGAGTCGCGATCAAAATAATAAGTAATAAACCCGGATTTTTGCTCCATCCGCCTGGCGAACGAATCTATTGTCATCGATCCAGCGTAGTCCATTTACTGCTCCAAAAAATTGGCGCCCGAAATCAATTCACGCCACCATGGCGATCGGAGGAGTTGGCTGTAGTTGACCTCAATTCCTGCAGCGCGCTTGATTCAGTTTTCTGATCTCAGCGTGGGGCGAGGCAGCAAAGCTTGCCGGGACGACATTGCTCCTTGATGTGCTCCTGCATCTTCAAATTGATGAGCGTGGCGCCCCATCGCTTCCCCCGCATCTGATGGCCGTCAGAAAAGCTTGAACGGTCAATTCGAGGTTCGGCAACTCCCGACTTCATACAAGTGAATGCGGCGCCCGGCGGTGGGCATACCCAGCAGCAAAAGCATGCCAGCTGCGGTCATTGGCGGAGCGCGATTGCCGAGCTTTGCAACGCGGGTTCAAACGTCAAAGCCATACCCGTCCCAATCCCACCGGACCAACACTCAGGATCTCCCACTGTCCCATATATGTCAACCATAATGTCGTATGCGGGACAAATAAGCGGCTTACTGATGTCGATGCGGCCGCGCTGAGCCGGTGATCGGCTTCCACCGAATGGTCCGGCGGCAATGGTTGTTCATTGAGGGCTGGCCTGCCCGGGACCTGCCCCCGATCAATGCTTCCAGCGCGGCCTGTCTCAAGGAGACATCGTCGAAGTCTTTAATGATCGCGGACGTTGCCTTGCCGGGTTGATCGTCACGGACGATCTCGTTGACGGAGTCGTACAATTTGCGACGGGCGCCTGGCTCGATATGGCCGAGACATCGGCAGGGTCGATCGAGGCGCACGGCAACCCAAACGTGCTCACGGGAGATCGAGGAACGTCGCGCCTCGCACAGGGGTCAAGCCCCATGTGTCTGCTGGTTGAAGTCAGGCGCTACAACGACGCGCCGCCAAGCATTCAGGCGTTCCGGCCGCCTCTTTGATGAAATTCGACAATCGCGTGCGATAGCCCAGCCTAACCGTGAGAAGGGGTATAGTCAGAGGTCAGCGTTTCCTCCGCCGCGATAACGCGCTGAGCGAAAACGTGCAGGAGATTGGAGCAAGCGAACCGCGTGTGCGATCGTCGCCAATAATATGTTGCGACGTTAGCTCCCACTGATCGCCCCGAGGATCAGACGGTCCAAAACTCCCATGACCGCCTCCAAAAGACAGTCTTGAAGCTGATTTGCTCAACTCTGGGAATCCCAAGAGTCCACACTTCCTAGCCAACGGACGCGGCGGGCTGTTTGCCCGCCGCTCGGCGCATCGCAAGCGGCTGATAGGGCAAGCGCGAGGGCAAAATTTTCAAGAAAACAATTATACGGGCTATTTCAAATGATTAGCCTAGGAGCTGGCGGAGACGGAGGGATTCGAACCCTCGATACCCTTTTGGGGTATGCTCATTTAGCAAACGAGTGCCTTCAGCCTCTCGGCCACGTCTCCGTGCGCGCCCACGCGGCGCGGCGCGTGTATGACCGCCGCGCGCCGGTTTTGCAAGACCGCTACGCCAGCTCGACCGCCACCACGCCGGGAATCGTGCGCAGCGCGCCGGCGATCTGGGGCGCGGCCCGGTAGCGGCCCGGCAGCCGCACCTCGACCTCCCGCCCGCCGTCCATCAGGGCCACGATCAGCACCTCGCCGTCGCCCTTCTGGGTGAGCTGCTGCCGGACGTCGGGCAGCGGCGCGGCGTCCCGCACGAAGACCCGCATGAGGGCTGCTTGGCTTTTCGCCGCCTCCTCCAGCGGCTCCGCGCTCTGGATGCGAACGCGCATATCGTCGCCGTCGATGGAGGCCGAAACCGTGAGCAGCACTGTGCGCCCGGTTTCCAGGAGATCGCGATATTGCGCCAGCCGCTCGGCGAACAGCGTCGCTTCATACTGGCCGGACGCGTCAGACAGCAGGATGATGCCGAGCTTGCCGCCGGTGCGCGTCCGGCGCTCGGTCTTGCCGAGCACGCTCGCCGCCAGACGTCCGCCGGTCAGCCCGTTGCGCACGGCGGCCGCGAACTGGGCGTAAGTCTGGATGTTCGCCCGCTTCAGAAGCGGCCCATAGTCGTCGAGCGGATGGCCCGACAGATAGAAGCCGACGGCCTGATGCTCGCGCTGCAGCCGCTCCTGCGGCGTCCAGATCGCGGTCCTGGGAATGGGCAGCGCGACGTCTCCGCCGCCGCCCAGCATGTCGCCCTGGCCGCTCTCCTGCGCGGCCGTTTCCCGGTTGGCGAGGCCGACGATGAGATCGGCAGCAGCGAAGGCGCGGGCGCGGTTCGGCTCCAGCGCGTCGAACGCGCCGGCCGCGGCCAGCGCTTCGAGCGTGCGCTTGTTGACGATGCGCGCCGAGATGCGGCTCGCGAAATCGCTGAGCGAGCGGAACGGCCGGTCGCCGCGCGCCTCGACGATATGCTCCGCGGCCTGCCGCCCGACACCCTTGATCGCGCCGAGCGCATAGAAGATCGCGCCCTCCCGCACGTCGAACACGACGCCGGACTGGTTGACCGACGGCGGCTCCACGCGGATGCCGAGCCGCTTCGCCTCGAGCCGGAACTCCGCGAGTTTGTCGGTGTTGCCGATGTCCAGCGTCATCGACGCAGCCATGAACTCGACCGGATGGTTCGCCTTCACCCACGCCGTCTGAAACGCGATCAGCGCATAGGCGGCGGCGTGGCTCTTGTTGAAGCCGTAATCCGCGAATTTCGCCAGAAGGTCGAACACCTCGTCGGCTTTCGCCCGCGCGATCCCGTTCTCGACCGCGCCCGAAACGAAGCGCTCGCGCTGCGCGTCCATCTCGGCCTTGATCTTCTTGCCCATGGCGCGGCGCAGGAGATCGGCCTCGCCGAGCGAATAGCCCGACATGATCTGCGCCGCCTGCATCACCTGTTCCTGATAGACGATGATGCCGAAGGTCTCTTCCAGCACCTGCTTCAGCATCGGGTGCGGATAGTCGGGCTGCTCATGGCCGAGCTTGCGCGCGCAATAGACCGGGATGTTGGCCATCGGCCCCGGCCGGTAGAGCGCCACCAGCGCGATCAGATCCTCGAAGCGGCTCGCTTTCATGTCGACGAGCGCGCGCCGCATGCCCGCGCTTTCCACCTGGAACACGCCAACCACCTCGCCGCGCCCGAGCATCTCGTAAGTTTTCGAATCGTCGAGCGGCAGCGACGACAGGTCCACCTCGATGTCGCGCTGCTTCAGCAGCGCCACCGCCGTCGTCAGCGTCGTCAGCGTCTTCAGACCGAGGAAGTCGAACTTCACCAGCCCCGCCGGCTCGACCCATTTCATGTTGAACTGGGTCACGGGCATGTCGGATTTCGGATCGCGATACAGCGGCACGATCTCGTCGAGCGGCCGGTCTCCGATCACGATGCCCGCCGCATGCGTCGAGGCGTGGCGATAAAGGCCCTCGAGCTTCTGCGCGATGGTCAGCATGCGGTCGACGACCGGATCCTCGTCGATCGCCTCGCGCAGCCTCGCCTCGTCCTTGATCGCCTGCGCGAGCGTCACCGGATTGGCCGGGTTCTGCGGCACGAGCTTCGTCAGCTTGTCGACCTGGCCGTAAGGCATCTCCAGCACCCGGCCGACGTCGCGCATGACCCCGCGCGCGAGCAGCGAGCCGAAGGTGATGATCTGCGCCACGCGGTCCTGGCCGTAGCGCTGCTGCACATAGCCAATCACCTCGTCGCGCCGGTCCTGGCAGAAGTCGATGTCGAAGTCCGGCATCGAGACGCGGTCGGGATTGAGGAAGCGCTCGAACAGCAGGCCGAACCTGAGCGGATCGAGATCGGTGATGGTGAGGCAGTAGGCGACGAGCGAGCCGGCGCCCGAGCCGCGGCCGGGGCCGACCGGAATGCCCTGCCGCTTGGCCCATGTGATGAAGTCAGCGACGATCAGGAAGTAGCCCTGATATTTCATCTTGGTGATGACGCCGATCTCGAAGGCGAGCCGGTTGCGATAGTCCTCCTCGGACAATCCCGGCGCCGTTCCGTGCGCCGCGAGCCGCGCGGCGAGCCCCTCTTCGGCGGCGCGTCGCATCTCGGCCGCCTCGCGCTCCTCGGCTTCCTTCGCGTCGGCCGCGCCCGGCGTGAAGCGCGGCAGCATCGGCGTTTTCAGGCTGGTCGGCCGGTAGGCGCACCGCATCGCGATCTCGACCGTATTGGCCGTCGCCTCCGGCAGGTCGGCGAACAGCGCCTGCATGTCGGCGCGCGTCTTGAAATCGTGCGACGGCGTCAGGCGGCGCCGATCGTCAGAGGCGAGAACGCGCCCCTCGGCGATCGCGATCAGCGCGTCATGCGCCTCGTAATCGTCGCGGCTGGCGAAATAGACGTCGTTGGTCGCAACGAGCGGAAGGCCGGCGCGATAGGCCAGATCGAGCAGCGCCGGCTCGACCGCGCGCTCGGCCGGCCGGCCGTGCCGCTGCAATTCGACATAGAGCTTGTCGCCGAAGATGGCGGCGAGGTCATCAAGCCGGCTGCGCGCCGCCGCAGCGTTTCCTTCGGCGAGCGCGCGGTCGATCGGTCCGTCCGGCCCGCCCGTGAGGCAGATGAGCCCGTCCCGGTGATCCGCCAGCATCGACCAGGGCGCATGCGGCGGCTCGCCCGGCGCCGGATCGAGGAACGCGCGGCTGCCGAGCCGCATCAGGTTGCGATACCCCTCAAGGGTCGCCGCCAGCAGCACGATCGAAGGAAAGGCTCGCTGCAGGCCCTGACCGTTCTCACGGCCAGGGACGGCGACTCCCAGCTGCACGCCGATGATCGGCTGCACCCCCTCCTTGGCGAGCTTTTCCGAGAACTCCAGCGCGCCGAACAGGTTGTTCGTGTCGGTCAGCGCGAGCGCGGGCATGCCGTCCTTGACGGCGAGGCCCGCCAGCTTGTCGATTTTCAGCGCGCCTTCGAGAAGGGAGAAGGCGGAGTGCACATGGAGGTGGACGAAGCCGACCTCCGCGAGAATGCGGGCCATGACGCCATGATCTGACAGAATCGGATCAGCGATTGTCGGCCCCGCGCGCGGCCGGGTCGAGCGCTAATCGCGCCGCGCCCGCCGGCGTCTACATCAGACCGGGACGACCGCGCCCGCCGCCGCCGACCAGAGCCCGATCATCGCGATGAAAATGATCAGCGAAGCAAGTTCCGCGATGTTTCGAAGAGCCGTACGCAACATGGTGCTTTCCTCGATTGATCCCGATTTGTTCTAATTATGTTCCTGATCGATGTCAAAGCCGGAGGCGACGGCGATGGATTTATGGTGAATATCGACGGCGCGACGGCGTCAGGCCGGCCGCAATGTGCGGCCGGTCGCGCTGCTGAACAGATGCACCGCCTGCGCCTTGGCGACGAGCCTCGCATCGCGCGTCTCGGGATCGTTCGCGCCCGACGGAATCGCGACGACGATCGGCGCGGCGCCCGCCGAGCCATGGACGAGGCGGGTCGCCCCAAGCTCCTCGACGAACTCGCGGCGGAATGCGAGCCCGCCCTCGCCGGAGGTGAACAGCGCCCAGTCCTCCGGACGGACGCCGACCTCAACCTGATCGCCCTCCCCGACCATGAACTGTCCGGCGTCGAACGCCAGCGTCCCGGCGTTCGCGATCTCGACCATGCCGCGGCCGACGACGCGGCCGGGCATCAGGTTCATCGCCGGCGAACCGATGAAGCTGGCGACGAACGTGGTCGTCGGCTTGCGATAGACGTCCGTCGGCGAGCCGACCTGCTGGATCTCGCCCTTGCTCATCACGACCACCGTATCAGCGAGTGTCATCGCCTCGACCTGATCATGCGTCACGAACACCGACGTGGCCTTGAGGCGCTGGTGCAGCCGGCGGATTTCAAGCCGCATCTGCACGCGCAGCTTGGCGTCGAGATTGGACAGCGGCTCGTCGAAGAGAAAAACCTGCGGGTCGCGCACGACGGCGCGGCCCATCGCGACGCGCTGCCGCTGGCCGCCGGACAAGGCGCGCGGCTTGCGGGTGAGGAACTCCTCGATCGCGAGCATGCGAGACGCTTCCGCCACGCGCCGCTCGATCTCGTCCTTGGCCATGCCGCGGTTGCGCAGGCCGTAGGCCATGTTGTCGTAAACGCTCATGTGCGGATAGAGCGCGTAATTCTGGAACACCATCGCGATGTCGCGCTCGGACGGCTCGATGTCGTTGACCACGCGGTCGCCGATGCGGATCGTCCCGGAGGTGACCGTCTCGAGTCCGGCGATCATGCGCAGCAGGGTCGACTTGCCGCAGCCGGACGGGCCGAGCAGGACCGTGAATGAGCCGTCCGGTATGGAGAGGGACGCGCCCTTCACCGCCTCGACGCCGCCAAGATAAACCTTGCGCACAGTGTCGAGCGTCACGCTGGCCATGTCGCAGCCCTCTCCTCATGTTTCGCAATCATGATCGCCGCGAACGCTACTTCTCGGTTTCCACAAGGCCTCTGACGAACAGCCTCTGCATCACGATCACCACGGCCACCGGCGGCAGAAGCGCCAGCACGGCGGTGGTCATGGCGAGTTGCCATTCGGTCAGGGCGTCGGAGGTCGTGATCATCTTCTTGATGCCGATCACGATGGTCTGCATGTTGTCCTTGGTGGTGATCAGCAGCGGCCACAGATACTGGTTCCAGCCATAGATGAACTGGATCACGAACAGCGCCGCGATCGTGGTCATCGACAGGGGCAGAACCGTATCGACGAAGAACTTGTACGGGCCGGCGCCGTCGATCTTCGAGGCTTCGAGCAGCTCGTCCGGGATCGTCATGAAGAATTGCCGGAACAGCAACGTTCCCGTCGCCGACGCGATCAGGGGCAGCGACAGGCCGGCGTAGCTGTCGAGCAGGCCGAGATCGGCGACGACCTTGTAGGTCGGATAGATGCGCACTTCGACGGGCAGCATCAGCGTGACGAAAATGATCCAGAACGCCGCCATGCGGAAGGGAAAGCGATAATAGACGATGGCGTAGGCCGACAGGATCGAGATCAGGATTTTCCCGATGGCGATCGACAGCGCCATCACCAGCGAGTTGAACATCATCACGCCGACGGGCTGGCGCGTGGAGCTGCCCGTTCCCTGGAACAGCACGCGGTAATAATTCTCCGCCATGCGGCCGCCGGGATAGATCGGCAGTTGCCCGTTCGCGATCGTCGCTGCGTCCCAGGTGGATGCGACGAACGCGAGATAGACCGGGAAGGCGAGCACGAGCACGCCCAGCGTCAGGATCACATAGGACAGGATGTCGCCGAAGCGTCGGTTCTCGACCATCAGTAGGTCACCTTCCGCTCGATGTAACGGAACTGCACCGCGGTCAGCGCCACGACCATCGCGAGCAGGATCACCGATTGCGCCGCCGAGCCGCCGAGATCGCCGCCGAGGCGACCGTCGGAGAACACCTTGTAGACGAGCGTCGTCGTCTCCTTCGACGGCCCGCCCTGGGTCACGGCGTCGATGATGCCGAACGTCTCGAAGAACACGTAGGTGATGTTGACGACGAGTAGAAAGAACGTCGTCGGCGACAGCAGCGGAAAAACGATTGTCCAGAACCGCCGCCACGGCCGCGCTCCGTCGATGGCGGCCGCCTCGATAACGCTGCGCGGAATGGCCGCCAGCCCCGCAAGGAAGAACAGGAAATTGTAGCTCACCTGCTTCCACACCGCCGCCATCACGACAAGCGTCATGGCGTGATTGCCGTTGAGCAGCGGATTCCAGTCGACGCCGTAGCGGCGCAGCAGTTGCGCCACCATGCCGAGCGACGGCTGGAACATGAAAAGCCAGAGCACGCCCGCGATCGCCGGCGCCACCGCATAGGGCCAGATGAGAAGCGTGCGGAATGCGAGCGCGCCCCTGATCTGCCTGTCCGCCATCGCGGCCAGAAGAAGCGCGATCGAAAGGGAGAAAACCGTGACCAGCGTCGAGAACAGCGCCGTCACGCTCATGGCCTTGTAATATTCGGGATTGCCGAGCAGCGACTGGTAATTCTCGAACCAGACGAACTGGGTCGAGGTCCCGAAGGCGTCCTCGATCAGAAAGGATTGCCAGACCGCCTGCGACGCGGGCCAGTAGAAGAACAGGATCGTGATCGCGAGCTGCGGCAGCAGAAGGAGATAGGGAAGCGTCTGGCCGCTGAAGATCGCGCGCTTTTCCATCGTTTCCCCGTGCCGTCGCGCTCGTCAAAGACGCGCGGCGATGATGTTGCTGATTCCGCGAGCGCACAAGCCTCTGGCATGGAGGCGCATCGCCTGGGAGCCCTTCGGGCGACAAGCGAACGCCGGCGCGACGGCGCCGGCGTTCGGGACGAGATAAGCGCTTTACCGCGTGACCGTCCGTTCGAACTGGCGCAGCATCGCATTGCCGCGCTGCACCGCAGCATCAAGGGCCTGCTGCGCGGTTTTCTGTCCGCTCAGCGCCGCCTCGATCTCCTCGGCCCAGACGTCGCGCATCTGCACCATGTTGCCGAACCGCAGGCCCTTCGAGTTCTCTGTCGGCGGCTTGTTGGTCAGTTCGAGCAGCGGCGTCTCGAGATAGGGATTCTCCTTGTAGAAGCCGGACGCCTTGACCTTCTCGTAGGCCGCCTTGGTGATCGGCAGATAGCCCGAATCCGTGTGCAGCTTCGCCTGGCGGTCGACGTCCGACAGGAAGGTGAAGAACTTCGCGACGCCCTTGTATTCGGCCGCGCTCTTGCCGCCCATCACCCACAGAGACGCTCCGCCGAGCGTCGAGTTCTGCGGCGCGCCGGCCACATCCGGATAATACGGCATCGGGGCGTTGGCCCAGGCGAACTTCGCGTTCGCCTTCACGTTGCCGTAGAATCCCGACGAGGTGAGCATGATCGGGCATTCGCCGGAAGTGAAGCGCCCCTCGCCCGTGCTCGTGCGGCCGACATAGTCGAAGGTCTTGTCCTTCTGCAGGTCCACGAGATTCTGCAGATGGCGCACATGCAGGGGCGAATTGATCTTCAGCTCCGTGTCGAAGCCGTCGATGCCGTTCGCCTTGGTGCCGATCGGCACATTGTGCCACACGGAGAACTGCTCGATGTTTACCCATGTGATCCAGGCGGTGGCGAAACCGCAGGTGGAATAGCCCGAGGCGTGCAGCTTCTTGGCGGCCTCGAATGTCTCCGGCCACGTCTTCGGCGGAACCTCGGGATTGAGGCCCGCCTTCTTGAAGGCGTCCTTGTTGTACCACATCACCGTCGAGGACGAGTTGAACGGAAAGGACAGCATCTCGCCCTTCACGGTCGAATAGTAGCCTGTCACCGCGGGAAGATACGAGCTCGGATCAAAAGGCTCGCCGGCGTCCTTCATCAGCTCGAAGACCGGCTTCACCGCGCCTTTCGCGGCCATCATGGTCGCCGTGCCGACCTCGAAGACCTGCAGGATGTGCGGCGCGTTGCCGGCTCGGAACGCGGCGATGCCGGCGTTCATGGTGTCCGGATAATTGCCCTTGTAGCTGACGACGATCTTGTAGTCCTTCTGGGACTTGTTGAAGTCGTCCGCCAGCTTCACGACCACGTCGTTGTTCGCGCCGGTCATGGCGTGCCACCACTGGATTTCCGTCTGCGCCGCGGCGGTCCCCGCCCATAGCGCCGACGCGGCGACGCCGAACAGCAAAGCCCTCAGATTCATTTATCGCTCCCTTGTCACGGACCTGTTGCCCAGTCGCCTGTGTGCGCCGGCTCCATGACGGAGCCGTGACGCGCCGGTCCTGAGCCGGCACACTATCCGCTGGAGCGGGAGTTGTGGAGGGGCGCGCCGCATCTTTCTTGGCGACCGGGGAAGCGCTGATAATCCGGCCTCCTCCGCTGAACGTGATCGGTTCTCCTTTGCGTTGGCTCATGGCTTGCTTTACGGACTCTGGACGGGCCCGCGCCAACGCGGACTGCGTCGATGCAACATTCCGCCGGGATTTAACCGTATGCGTGAATGACTTGGCGCGAGGGGAACTTCAGGGGTACCGGATGTCGGCGGCGCGTGGAGTTGGGATGCTTGTGGCGGCGTGCGCGGTGATCGCGGGCGCCGGATACGCATCGATGCAGGGGCGTCTGCCCGCTTTGCCCTATGGGATCGATGTGCGCCTGAAAGAGGCGTCCGAGACCGTGGCGGGCCGGCTGGGCCTGGCGCCCGGCCCCTCGAAGGTCGCGCCGGGCGAAGCGGCCGCTTCGGCGCCGGCCGCGCCGCCCCCACGCCCCCCTGTGGCCATTCGAACCGCGCAGGCGGAGGTCAGGACGATGCCCGTCCGCCTTGAAGCGATCGGGACTGTGCAGACCCTCGCCAATGTCATCGTGCGCGCCCGCGTCGACAGCCAGATCATGTCGGTGGAGTTCAATGACGGCGCGTCGGTCAAGGCCGGCGACGTGCTGTTCAAGCTCGATCCGCGGCAGATCGATGCGCAGATCAAGCAGGCGGAAGGAAATCTTCAGCGCTCGAAAGCGACCCTCGAACTGAACGAGCAGGACGTGCGGCGCAAGGAGCAGCTTGCCCGCAACGAGGCCACCTCGCAGGCCCTGCTGGACGCCGCTCGCGCCAACGTCGCCACAGCGCGGGCCCAGATCAAATCCGACGAGGCCGCGCTCGAAAACCTCAAGGTTCAGCGCAGCTTCTACGACGTCGCGGCCCCGATCAGCGGCCGGGTCGGCGTCGCGATGCTGAAGGCGGGCAGCCTGACGAAATCCGGCGAGGCGGGACAGGTGCTCGCGACCATCAACCAGATCACCCCGATCTATGTGGCGTTCTCCATTCCGCAGCGCATGCTTCCGGAGCTGCGTGAGGCCATCGTCGCGGGCGGCGCCAGGGTGGTGGCGACGCCGCAGGGCATCGCGAAGGATGCGGTAGGCAAGATCGCGCTGCTCGACAACGCCGTCGACACCGCGACCGGCACCATTGTCGTTCGCGCCATGTTCGAGAACGCCGACGAACTGCTGTGGCCCGGAAGCCTGGCGAATGTCCGCATTGATCTGCGCGAACTGCCGAACTCGGTGGTCGTGCCGCGCGAAGCCGTCATGAGCGGACAGCGCGGAAACTACGTCTATGTGGTGGAAAACCAGGTGGCGAAGTTCAAGTCCGTCACTCCGGGACAGACTGTCGACGGGATGACGATCATCTCGTCGGGTCTCGTCGGCGGAGAGACCGTGGTGACCGACGGCCAGTCGCAACTGGCGGAAGGCTCCAAGGTCACGATGCCGTCCCGGCAGCGCCCGCCCGCCGCCGGCGCGACGTCGTCGCGCGGCTCGCAGGGCTGACGAGCCCGGAGCCTCATCGCCTCGCCGGAACCAAGGAAGCCATAGCCGATGTCGCTTTCCGAGCTTTGCATCCGACGCCCGGTGATGACGACGCTGCTGATGCTGTCGTTCGTGATCTTCGGGCTGTTCGCCTATCGAAAGCTGCCGGTCGCCGCCCTGCCCCGCGTCGACTACCCGACGATCAACGTCTCGGCCCAGTTGCCCGGCGCCAGTCCGGAGACGATGGCCGCCTCGGTCGCCGCGCCGCTGGAGCGCGCGTTCGCGACCATCTCCGGTCTCGACTCGCTGACCTCGGTGTCCACGCAGGGCAACACGCAGATCACGATGCAGTTCAACCTGGATCGCGACATCGACGGCGCATCGCTCGACGTCCAGTCCCAGATTTCGGCGACCCTTCGACGCCTCCCGGCGGAGCTTCCCGCGCCGCCGAGTTTTCGCAAGGTGAATCCCGGCGACTCGCCGATTCTGTTTCTTGCGCTGAAGTCCGACACGCTCCCTCTCAGCGAGGTCAACGCGTGGGCGGAGGACATTCTGCAGCAGCAGATCACGCAGCTCCCCGGCGTCGCGCAGGTCAACATCTTCGGCCAGCAGAAATACGCGGTGAGGGTCTATGTCGACCCGAAGGCGGTCGCCGCGCGCGGCATGACGCTGAACGACGTGCGCAACGCCGTCAACGCCGCCAACTCCAACGCGCCGGTCGGCACCATCAGGGGTGATCGGCAAAGCACCACGATCGAGGCGACCGGACAGCTTCGCACCGCCGACCAGTACAACAACCTCATCATCGCGACGAAAAACGGCGTCCCGATCAAGCTGGAGGACGTCGCGAAGCCCACCGACTCCGTCTATAACGACCGGACCGCCGGCTGGATGGGAAGCGACCGCTCCGTCATTCTCGCGATCTATCGTCAGTCGGACGCCAACACGGTCGAGACGGTCGATCGCATCAAGGCGACCCTGCCGGCCTTCCAGGCGCAGCTCCCGCCCTCCATCTCGCTGATCGTCAACAACGACAGGTCGATCCCGATCCGCGAGTCGGTCGAGGACGTGCAGTTCACCCTGCTTCTCTCCGTCGCCCTCGTGATCATGACGATCTTCATGTTTCTGAAGCGCGTCTCGGCGACCATCATTCCCACGCTGGCGCTGCCCGTGTCGATCGTGGGCACCTTCGGCTTCATGCAGCTTCTGGGATACTCGCTCGACAACATCTCGCTGCTCGCGCTGACCCTCGCCGTCGGCTTCGTCGTCGACGACGCGATCGTGATGCTGGAGAACATCGTCCGCCATATCGAGAACGGGATGAAGCCGTTCCAGGCGGCTCTCGTCGGCTCGCGCGAGATCGGCTTCACGATTATTTCGATCACGCTGTCGCTCATCGCGGTTTTTATTCCCGTATTCTTCATGGGCGGCGTGGTCGGCCGCATCTTCCGGGAGTTCGCGGCGACGATTTCCGTCACCATTCTGGTGTCCGGCTTTGTCTCGCTGACGCTGACGCCGATGATGTGCGCCCGGCTTCTCAAGGAGGAGGATCACAATCGCAGGCCCGGCCTGGTGGAGCGCGCGCTCGAGGCGTGGCTGCAGGGCATGCTGTGGCTCTATCGCGTGTCGCTCGATTTCGTTCTCCGATTCCGCTTTTTCTTTCTCCTCGTGACCTTCGGGACCGCGGCCCTGAGCGTCCATCTCTATCAGACGATGCCGCGCGGCTTCTTCCCTCAGGAGGATACGGGCCTGATCGCCGCCTCCACGGAGGCCGCCCCCGACACCTCCTTCGAGGCGATGGCCGAGCGTCAGAAGGCGGTCGCCGACATCGTCGGACGCGATCCGGCCGTGGATTACTACAGCTCCAACATCGGTTTTGGCGGTCGGGTGAACACCGGCTTCCTGTTCATCTCGCTCAAGCCGAAGGATGAGCGGGACCGCATGGAGGTCATCCTGAGCCGGCTGCGCCGCGAGACCGCGTCCGTGCCGGGAATCTCCTTCATTCCGCGCGCCGTGCAGAACATCAACCTCAACGCCGGCCGCTCGTCGCGAGGCAGCTATCAGTACACGCTCACCAGCCCGGACCTGAAGGCGCTCTACGACTTTGCGCCCAACATGCTGACGAAGCTGCGCACGCTCGACGAGCTGCGCGACGTGTCGCTCGACCTGCAGCTCACCAATCCGCAGGCCGTGGTCGACATCGATCGCGAGCGCGCCGCCACCCTCGGCGTGACGCAGGATGCGATCAAGCAGACCCTCTACAACACCTTCGGCTCGCGCGAGATTTCAACGATCTACACGCCGGCGACCGACTATTCGGTGATCATGGAGGCGTCCCGCGACTTCCAGTCGGATTCGGCCGTGCTGTCGCAGATCTATGTGCGGTCGAACACCGGCCAGAACGTGCCGCTCGACGCCGTGGCCTCGATTAGGCGCACGGTCGGGCCGCTGTCGGTGACCCGCGTCGCGCAGCAGCCGGCGGTCACGATCTCGTTCAACCTCAAGGATGGAACCGCGCTGGGCATCGCCACGGACGCGATCCGCAAGGCGGAGACCGAGATCGGCATGCCGGCGCAGATCGTCGGCACCTTCTCGGGCACCGCGCAGATTTTCGAGCAGGCCGTCGCCGGCCAGCTGCTGCTGGCGGTCGCCGCAGTGTTCGTCATCTACATCGTCCTCGGCGTGCTCTATGAGAGCTTCATTCATCCGATCACCATCCTGTCCGGCCTCCCCTCGGCCGGCATCGGCGCGCTTCTGTCGTTGAAGCTGTTCCACCTCGACCTGTCCGTGGTCGCGATGATCGGCATCCTCATGCTGATCGGCATCGTGAAAAAGAACGCGATCATGATGGTCGATTTCGCCATCGAGCGCCGCCGCCACGGGGACGATGCGCTCACCGCCATCCGCGAGGCGGCGCTCGTCCGCTTCCGTCCCATCATGATGACGTCGTTCGCGGCCGTCTTCGGCGTGCTGCCGATCGCGCTGGGTCACGGAGCGGGCGCCGAGTTGCGGCAGCCGCTGGGCATCGCGGTCGTGGGCGGCCTCATCCTCTCCCAGCTGCTGACGCTCTACATCACGCCGGTGGTCTATTTCTATCTCGACAAGATCGACAGCCGCTTCCGCGAATCCGAGCGCGAAGGCGCCCTGGAGCCCTCCCTCCCCCATATGCCGCCCCATCCGGCGGAATGACCGGCGACCGCGCCGCCGTCGCCGTCGCCGTCGCCGACTTGGGGCGGCGATAAGGTTAACGATTTCCCAAGTTTGACAGTTAACAAACCGTAAACTACCCCTGCCGGAGCGGACAGTTTCGGCAGGTGCAGGATGCGAAGGTCCGGCTCACAGTTCCGTCGTTCGTTCGACGCGTCAGAACCGGCTATCAGAAAATCACCGTTCCAGACCGGCGCCGCAATCGCTCTCGGCGCGGCGCTGGGCGTGATTGGCGTGATGATGGCGGCTCCGATGTCCGTCTCCGCGCGCGAGGAGAACGGAACGCGCGTCAGAATCGCGTCTGACGGACGCGGCGGCGCGGTTCTGCGCGCCGAACCCCTGCGCTGGCGGAAGGACGGAGCGGCGGTCGATCCGATCCGCTATTATATGGAGCCGATCGTGCGGAGCTTCTCGCCGAGCGCCTATCGGCGGGGTCGGCCGAAGGCGGCGCCTGCGATCGCCTACAGCTATGCGCCGCGCGGCGGCGAGAACTTCCGGATCATGGATCAGACCGGCGCGCCCCGAACGCGCGAAGCCGCGCTCCCGAAGCCCAGGACAGAACTCTTCCGCGACGCCCGCTCGCCGGCGCCGTCAGCCGTCGCGCAGCAGTCCACGCGCACCGAATGCGTGCGCCTCTGCGACGGCTATCACTTTCCGATCGGTCGTCTCGCGTCGCTGTCTGATCTCTCAACCCATGAGGCCATGTGCCGCGCGGCCTGTCCTGATGCGCAGGTCCAGCTGTTCACCGTCCGACCCGGCCAGACCGTGGAAAGCGCCGTCTCGCGCGACAGGGTGAGCTACGCCGCCCTGCCCGCCGCCTTCGCCTATCGCGCCGCCCGGTCGTCCTCCTGCTCCTGCAAGAGCGGCGTCACGCCGGCCCGCCTTTCGATCTTCATCGACCCGACCTTGCGCCCCGGCGACGCGGTCGTCACCGAAGACGGCGCGAAAGTATTCGACGGCAGCGGAAGCTGGCCCCGCAAGCCGAGCGATTTCACGGATTTCGCGGCCTCGAAGCGCCTCACCAACGCGGATCGCAAGAAAATCGACTCGCTTGTCGGCGTCACCTACGCCGCGAACCTCCTCAAGCCATACAAGGTGGCGCGCAGCGACCGTGGAACGGCTGTCGCCGAGGTTGTGATTGTCAGGCCGCAAACGCAGCCGCAACCGAACCAGACCTCCATCGTGCGGGAGGTCGACCCCTCGCCTCCGGCGGCCCACGCGCGTCAGCAGCGCGGGATCGTCGCGCTTTCCGGGCAGTCCCGGCCGATCCATCTGGTGGAGCGCCGCGCCATTCCGGGCTTCCGGCTTCGATGAGAAAGCGGCCGGGCGGCTTGTCACCCGGCCGCGCATGATCGTACAGCCGCGCGGAGGAGCGCGGAGATCGTTCAATGCCGCCAACCTATGACCTGCTGATCATCGGCGGCGGCGTGAATGGCTGCGGCATCGCCAGAGACGCCGCCGGACGCGGCCTCTCCGTGCATCTGTGCGAGATGAACGACCTCGCCAGCGGCACCTCCTCCTGGTCGACGAAGCTCATTCACGGCGGCCTGCGCTATCTCGAATATTATGAATTCAAGCTGGTCCGCGAGGCGCTGGTCGAGCGCGAGGCGATCTGGCGCATCGCGCCCCACATCGTCGAGCCGATGCGCTTCGTGCTGCCGCATCATCGGGGGCTGCGGCCGGCCTGGCTGCTGCGGCTGGGCCTTTTCCTCTACGACCATCTCGGCGGCCGGAAGATGCTCCCGCCGACGCGCACCCTCGATCTGACGCGCGACGTCGCCGGCGCGCCGCTGAAGCGCGGCGCCTATGCGCGCGGCTTCGAATATTCCGACTGCCGCGTGGACGACGCGCGCCTCGTCGCGCTCAACGCGCGCGACGCCGCCGATCGCGGCGCGACGATCCTGACGCGCGCCAAAGCGATGACAGCAGAGCGGGAAAAGGATCACTGGGCCCTCACGATCGAAACCAGCGAGGGCGAGCGCTCGGTCGTGCGCGGCCGCGCGCTCGTCAACGCCGCCGGTCCGTGGGTCGTCGATGTGCTGACGGGCGCGGCCCGCGTGGCGTCGCAGGCGAAGATCAGGCTGGTGCAGGGCTCGCACATCGTCACGCCGAAGCTCTACGATCACGACCGCGCCTATATTTTCCAGAACGCCGACGGCCGCATCATCTTCGCCATTCCCTACGAGAACGACTTCACGCTGATCGGAACGACGGATCGCGACTATCACGGCAATCCCGCCGCCGCGCGCGCCACCGAGGACGAGATCGCCTATCTCTGCGCCGCCGCGAGCGAATATTTCGCAAAACCCGTCGAGCGCGACAGCATCGTCTGGACCTATTCCGGCGTGCGGCCGCTTTACGACGACGGCGCGAGCGAGGCGAAGGCCGCGACGCGGGACTATGTGTTCGAACTCGATCATCACGCCGGCGCGCCGCTGCTGTCGATCTTCGGCGGCAAGATCACCACGTATCGCCGCCTCGCCGAGGAGGCGCTTGAAAAGCTCGCGCCGTTCATTCCGGGCGACTGGCCGAAGAAAGCCGGATGGACAGCGAAGGAGCATCTCCCCGGCGGCGCTTTCGAGATGACCGGCCGCGACGCGCTCGCCGCCTCGCTGAAGCGCGACTATCCGTTCCTCTCGCCGCAGCAGGCGGCGCGTTACGCGCGCAGCTATGGCCTGCGCGCGCATGATTTTCTCAAGGGCGCGGCCGCCGCCGCCGATCTTGGTCAGGATTTCGGCGCGACTTTCACGGAGAAGGAAGCGCTGTTCATGATGGAGACGGAGTGGGCGCGGACCGCCGACGACATGCTGTGGCGCCGCTCGAAGCTCGGCCTGCATATGACGGCCGACCAGCGGCTGGCGGTCGACAGATGGGTCGCCGCGAGGCAGGGCGCCGAAGCGCGATAATCCCTTTCGGTTGGAGACCTGATCGTGACATTCGATTTCAAGGGCAGGCGCGTCGTCGTATGCGGCGGCAGCCGCGGCATCGGCCGCGCCATCGCGCTGGAATTCGCCTCGGCGGGCGCCGCGGTGTCGATCTGCGCGCGCGGCGAGGACACGCTGCGCGCGACGGAAAAGGACATCGCCGCCCATGGCGGCGTTCATCACGCCGCGTCCTGCGACCTCGCCGACGCGGAGTCGATCGCGGCCTATGTCAACGCCGCCGCCGCCGCGCTCGGCGGCATTGACGTGCTCGTCAACAACGGCAGCGCGTTCGCCTTGACCGATGACGACGAAAGCTGGTTGTCCGGCGCGCGCATCGACGTTCTCGCCATCGTGCGCGCCACGCGCGCGGCGCTGCCTTTTCTGGAGCGCGCCGACTTCGCGTCCGTGATCAATATTTCGTCGATTTCCGGACTGCGCCCCTCCGTGCGCACGCCCTCCTACGCGGCGGTCAAGGCCGCGTCGATCCACTACACGACGTCTCAGGCCGCCGCGCTCGCGGGCAAGAAGATCCGGGTCAACTGCATCGCGCCGGGCGCGGTCGAATTTCCCGGCGGCGTGTGGGACAAGCGTCGCGCAGACGCGCCCGAGCTTTACGAGCGCACGCTGAAATCCATTCCGTTCGGCCGCATGGGGACGCCGGAAGAGATCGCGGAAGTGGCGCTGTTTCTCGCCTCGCGGCATGCGCGCTGGATCACCGGGCAGACGATCGCGGTCGATGGCGGGCAGTTGCTCGCCTGACCGTTCAGCCATGCGCCGCGAGTTTCTCAAATCCCGCGACTGTCGCGCGCTGATCGCCGATCGCCGCCTCGATCCCGGCGAGCGCCAGCGCGGTCTTGTAACGCGCCGCCAGCTTCTCGTCGCCGATCAGCGTCACGCCGCGTCCGGGCGCGATGCGCAGGCCCTCGCGCACCTCGTGGCCGATCACGACGCCGGACAGGTAGTCCGGAATATCGGCGGCTTCGAGCGCCCCGAGAAGAACGCCGCTCCGCGCCGTGAAGATATGGTTGAGGAAGCCGCCGGGCGCCGATGAAAGCGCAAGCTCGACGCCGCGCGCGAAAGCGGCGGGACGGGCCTCATGCGCCGCGGGGTCGATGAGCCGGCCGAGAATGGAATGGTCTTTCAGAACCGCGAACATCTCGCCGGTCATCATCGAGCAGAAATCCGCGATGCGCCCGTGCTCAACCATGACCCATTTGCTGTGCGTGCCGGGCAGAACCACGATGGCGCTCGCATCGTCCGCAACGGCGCCGAAAGCCTGAATCTCCTCGCCGCGCATCACGTCGGGACGTGGCGCGCGGCGCGCGACGCCCGGAAGGAAGCGCAGCGTCACGCCGTCGTCGAGCCTCTTCTCGACCACCTGGGCCTTGAGGTCGGCGAGCGTCGCCGGCGCGAAGGCGTAAGGCGTTTCGACCCAGCCGTTCCGGCTCGTGATCATGCCGGAGAGAAACACCTCGGATTCTTCGCTGAGCCAGTCTCCGACGGCGGCGCGCAGCGCGCCCTCGAAATCGCCGCCCGCGACCTTCAGGATGCCGGTTTCCGCGCGCCTCTCTTCGCTGAGCCCGCGCGCGTCGAAACGATAGGCGCGGAAATTCGAGGTGCCCCAGTCGACGATGATCGGAAAATGCTGGCCCATGGGCGCGCCGGTCCAATAAAGAGGTGACGGTGAATTATGCGGCGCGCGCCGCGCCAGCAAGAGCGGGCGCAGGGAGCAAACGATGGGTCTTCTTCATCCGGACCGGCTTTTCCCCGCCGACGGGACGACGCGCGCGATCGCGCGTCGGCTTTACGACGCGGTGAAAGCGCTGCCGCTGGTCAGTCCGCATGGCCACACCGATCCGCGCTGGTATGCGCTCGACGCCGCCTTCCCCGACCCGGCGACGCTCCTCATCAAGCCCGACCACTACGTCTTCCGCATGCTCTATTCCCAGGGCGCGCCGCTCGAAGCGCTCGGGATCGCGCGTCGCGACGGCGCCGCGGTGGAGACCGACAGCCGCGCCGTCTGGCGGCTTTTCGCCAAGCACTGGTTCCTGTTCCGGGGCACGCCCACCCGGTTGTGGTTCGAGCAGTCGCTGGAGGATATTTTCGGGATCGAGGAAAGGCTGACGCCGCAGAATGCGGACCGCCTCTATGACCTGATCGCCGACAGGCTCGCGACGCCGGCGCTGAGGCCGCGCGCGCTGTTCGAACGGTTCAACCTCGAGGTCATCTCGACGACCGACAGCCCGCTCGACGATTTGCAATATCACGACATGATCCGCGCCTCGGGCTGGGGCGGCCGCGTGCTGCCCGCCTATCGGCCCGACGCCGTGATCGATCCCGAGACGCCGGACTTCCGCGCAAATCTCGCCACGCTCGGCGAGCTCACGAACGAGGATACGGCACGCTGGAGCGGCTATCTCGCGGCGCACCGCAAGCGGCGCGCCTATTTCATAGCGCGCGGCGCGACCTCCACCGATCACGGCCATCCGAGCGCGCGCACGGAGAACCTCACGCGCGCCGAGGCCGAGGGCCTTTTCGCGCGCGTCGTCGAGGGCGGCGCTAGCGCCGAGGAGGCTGACAGGTTCCGCGGCCAGATGCTCACGGAAATGGCCAGGATGAGCGTCGACGACGGCCTCGTGATGCAGATTCATCCCGGCTCCTACCGCAATCACAACCGCCATCTCTTCGACGCCTTCGGTCGCGACATGGGCGCCGATATTCCGATGCGGACGGACTATGTGCGGGCGCTGAAGCCGCTGCTCGACGTCGTCGGCAACGAGCGGAAGCTGACGGTCATCGTCTTCACGCTCGACGAAACCAGCTACAGCCGCGAGCTTGCGCCGCTCGCGGGCCATTATCCCTGCTTGCGACTCGGTCCGGCCTGGTGGTTCTTCGACGCGCCGGAGGGCATGCGCCGCTATCGCGAGCTGACCACGGAGACGGCCGGCTTCTACAACACGGTCGGCTTCAATGACGACACGCGCGCCTATCTTTCCATCCCCGCGCGCCATGACATGGCTCGCCGCTGCGACTGCGCCTTTCTCGCGCGTCTCGTCGCGGAGCACAGGCTGGATGAGGACGAGGCGCACGAGGTCGCGCGCGATCTCGCCTACCGGCTGGCGAAAGAGGCGTACAAGCTGTGAAGCGCTGACCCTGCCGAAGCAGACGCTACTCGAACAGATCAGCATGCTCGGCCAGCGCCCGCGGCAGCGCGCGCTGGATCTCGGTCAGGTGATGACGCATCGCCGCCTCGGCCGCGTCCGCGTCGCGGGCGTCGATGGCGGCGATGATCGCCTCATGCTGCGCGATCAGCCCTTCCATCGCCTGCGCGTCGGTCAGCGTGAGGTGACAGACGCGGTCCATATGGCATTTCACGTCGATCACCGCCTGCCAGGCGAGATCGGCGTCCGCGCCGGCGGCGAAAGCGGCATGCAGCCGCTCGTCATGCTGCTGGAAGGCGATGTGGTCCGCCGCCCGCGCCGCCTCTCTCTGCGCCGCCATGATCGGATCGATGGCGAGGCGGATCAGCGGATCGAAGCGCTCGCAGGCGCGGCGCACGATCGCCGTCTCGAGCGCTTCGCGCGTGAAGCGCACCTGCGTCATCTGCCGCGCGGATAGTTTGACGACGACGGTGCCGCGCTGCGGCAGCACCCGCACGAGGCCGATCTTGGCGAGGGCGATGAGCGCTTCGCGCGCCGGCTGCCGCGACACGTTGTAGCGCAGGGCGACCTCGCTCTCGGAAAGCCGCATGCCCGGCGACAGTTCGAGCGTCACGATCGCGCGCCGCAGCGCCAGCTCAATCTGGTGGGCGGCGGATTCCGGCGCGTCATTCCTTCTGCGCGCCGACGCCGCGACCTTGTTCATGCTGCTGCGCGCCCCCTCGCCGCGCCGTATGGTACGTTGGTTGCGACGCGGCTGCCAAGCCTGTAGTCGATCCGGCGGATCGGAGCAGGAGGAGCCCATGTCCACCGCCGATGGACGAGCGGCCGCAATCGCCGCCGCCTTCACGCAGGCTCGCCGCACAGCGCAGCCCCTCCCTTCCTTTCCGGGCGATCTCCCGGCGACGCGCGCGGACGCCTATGCGGCGCAGGACGCGGCGATCGCCTCCTGGCCGGCGCGGCTCGTGGGGTGGAAGGTCGCGGGAGTCGCGCCCGAATTTCGGGAGCGGTTCGGGGCGCCGCGGCTGGCCGGCCCCGCCTTCGCGCCGCGGCTCTACCAGGCGGACGGGAGCGCCGTGCGGTTCTCGATTTTTCCTGGGGGGTTCGCAGCCGTCGAAGCGGAGTTCATCCTGCGCGTCGGCGCGGACATCGACGCGGCGGACGCGGCCGACGAGGATCGGCTCGCCGAGAAAGTGTCGGCCTTGCATGGCGGAGCTGAAATCGCCGGCAGTCCTTTCGCCGACATCAACCGGCTCGGCCCGCTGTCGGTCGTGTCGGACTTCGGCAACAATGGCGGCCTGATCCTCGGCGACGCGATCGCGAACTGGCGCGAGCGGCCGCTGGAGAGCCTCAAGAGCCGCACGTCGGTCAACGGCGCGGTCGTCGGCGAAGGCGATGCGAGCCGCGTCGCGGGCGGGCCGCTCGCGGCCCTCGGCTTTCTCGTGACGGCGCTGGCCGAGCGAGGGCGACGGCTGCGCGCCGGCGACCTCGTCTCGACCGGCATGACGACCGGCATCCATCCGGTGACGATCGGCGACGAGGTTCTCATCGAATTCAGCGAGGGCCGTCCGATCCGAGCCGTCGCCATAGCCGAAACGCCGACGGCGTGACCGGCGAAGCCGGCCGCCGAGACCCATCGTTCGATCATCGCAATCCGACGCTCCCATGACCCGCCTCTCGCTCGCAACCCTCGACCGACTCCCGCCCGCCGTGAAGCGGTTCGGCTATGACCGCCGCGCGCTCAGGACGGGCATCGTCCATCTCGGCATCGGCGCCTTCGCGCGCGCGCATCTCGCCGATTACACCGACGATGTTTTGGCCCGCGATTTCGACGCCTGGGGAATCTGCGGCGTCAGCATGCGCAAGCCTGACGTGATTGAAGCGCTGGCGCCGCAGGACGGCCTCTACACGATCATCACCCGCGCCGGCGCGACGCCGCAGTTCCGCGTCGTCGGAGCGCTGTCGGATCTCGCCGTCCTTCCCGCCGATCCGCGCGGACTGGTCGCGCGCATGGCCTCGCCTGACACGCGCATCGTCTCGCTCACGGTCACGGAAAAGGGCTATTGTCACGATCCGGCGACAGGGCTGCTCAATGCAAGCCATCCCGACATCGCGCACGATCTCTCCCATCGCGCCGAGCCGCGCTCGGCCATCGGCGCTGTCGTCGCGGCGCTTGCGGCGCGGCGCGCCGCGGGCCTCGGCCCCTTCACGGTGATGCCGCTCGACAACCTCCCCTCGAACGGCAAGGTCGCGCGCGGATTGACGCTCGCCTTCGCGTCGCTGCTGGATGAATCGCTCGCGCGCTGGATCGAGCGGGAAGGCGCGTTTCCATCGACGATGATCGACCGCATCGCGCCCGCCACGACGCCGGCCGATCTCGAAACGGTCGCATCGGCGCTTGGCCTCGAGGACCGCGCCGCCGTCGTCGCCGAACCCTTCCGCCAATGGGTGATCGAAGACGTGTTCGCGCAGGGCCGTCCGGCATGGGAGACGGCCGGCGCCGAGATCACGACCGATGTCGCGCCCTACGAATTCATGAAGCTGCGCATGCTCAACGGCGCCCATTCCTCGCTTGCGTATCTGGGCTATCTCGCCGGGTATGAAACGGTCGCTGACGCAAGCGGCGATCCGGTTCTTGCGGCTTTTCTCGAAGGCCTGTGGCGCGAGGTGATCCCGACGGTGCCGCCGCCGCCCGGGGTCGATCTTGCGGCCTATGCGCGCGCGCTGCTGGAGCGCTTCCGCAATCCCGCCATTCGCCATCGCACCTGGCAGATCGCGATGGACGGATCGCAGAAACTGCCGCAGCGGCTGCTTGGAACGATCCGCGATCGGCTAAGAAGCGGCGCGCCGATCGATCATCTTGCCACGGGCGTCGCCGCCTGGATGCGCTATGTCATGGGCGTCGATGAAAAAGGCGATCCCATCGACGTGCGCGATCCTCTCGCCTCGCGGCTGCGTTCCGCGACGGACGCGGCGGGCCGCGACGCCGGCCGGATCGTCGGCGCGCTCCTGGAGATCGACGCGATCTTCGGCGACGATCTTCCGGCGAATGCGGAATTCCGGCGCGCCGTCACCACGTCGCTCGACAGGATTTTGCGCGACGGCGCGAAAGCGGCGGCGAAGGCGGCGGCGAAGGCGGCGGGACGCTAATGGACCGCGCCCGCATGGCGGCCGTCATGCGCTCCGCGAGGAACAATCGCGCAACCTGAATGTGCGCGCCGCATGGATTTAAGGAGTTTGACAAGTGCGCGATGTTTTCCTGTGCGACGCCATCCGAACCCCGATCGGCCGCTACGCCGGCGCCCTCTCGAAGGTGAGGACCGACGATCTGGCCGCCATCCCGATCCGCGCCCTGATGAAGCGCAATCCGGGGCTCGATCCGGCGCGCGTCGATGAGGTTCTGCTCGGCTGCGCCAATCAGGCCGGAGAGGACAACCGCAACGTCGCCCGCATGGCGCTGCTGCTCGCCGGCCTGCCGCACACGGTTCCCGGCGTGACGGTCAACCGCCTCTGCGCTTCCGGCATGGACGCGGTCGGCGCCGCCGCGCGCGCGATACGCGCCGGCGAGATCGAGCTCGCGATCGCCGGCGGCGTGGAAAGCATGAGCCGCGCGCCTTTCGTCATGCCCAAGGCGGCGGAAGCTTTCGCGCGCGCCAACGAGGTGCATGATACGACGATCGGCTGGCGCTTCGTCAATCCGCTGATGAAACAGCAATATGGCGTCGATTCCATGCCGGAGACCGGCGAGAACGTCGCCGACGACTATCAGGTCAGCCGCGAGGATCAGGACCGGATGGCGCTCCGCTCGCAGCAGAACGCCGCGAAGGCGCAGACATCCGGCTATCACGCCGCGGAGATCGTGGCCGTCGAGATTCCCGGACGCAAGGAGACGGTCCTCGTCGACAGGGACGAACATCCCCGCGGCGACACGACGCTTGATGGACTCGCCAGGCTGAAGCCTTTCGTGCGGACGCTTGGCACGGTGACGGCCGGCAACGCCTCAGGCGTCAATGACGGCGCCGCCGCGATGATTCTCGCCTCCGCGGAGGCCGTGAAGGAGTATGGGCTGACGCCGCGCGCGCGCGTCCTCGGCCTCGCCAGCGCCGGCGTGCCGCCGCGCGTCATGGGGATCGGCCCTGTTCCCTCCACCGAGAAACTGATCGCGCGCCTCAAGCTGAAAATGTCCGACTTCGACGTGATCGAACTCAACGAGGCGTTTGCGTCGCAGGGTCTGGCGGTGCTGCGCAAGCTTGGCGTCGCCGACGACGATCCGCGCGTCAATCCGAACGGCGGCGCCATCGCGCTCGGCCATCCCCTCGGCATGACCGGCGCGCGCATCACCATGACGGCGGCGCATCAGTTGGCCGACATCAGCGGACGATACGCGCTGGCGACGATGTGCGTCGGCGTCGGGCAAGGGGTGAGCATCGCGCTGGCGTCGGCGTAAGCCGCCGGCGCGAGCGGTGTCTTTACAGGAAACGTCGGCGCCTGCCGGCGCCGCCGTTTCAACAGTCGGTCCGCGTCAGGTCCGCCCGAGGAAGTCGCGCTTGCCGACATCGACGCCGCCTTCGCGGAGGATGTTGTAGGCGGTCGTCAGGTGGAAGAAGAAGTTCGGCAGCGCCGAGGTGAACAGATACTGGTCGCCCGGCATCGACACGTCCTGCCCGCCGAGCTTCATCGTGATCGTGCGCGTATCCGAGCCGGCGAGCCGCTCGGCCGGAAACTCCTTCAGATAGGCGCGCGTCTTTTCAAGGCGGGCCAGCAATTCGTCGAAGCTGCGCTCGGTGTCCGGCCATGACGGAACATCGACGCCGGCAAGGCGCGAGGGAGCGCCTTTCGCATGATCGCTGACGAGGCAGACCTGACGCCAGAAAGGAAACATGTCCGGATACAGCCGCGACTGGGTGAGCGCGTCGGGATCGATCTTCTTCGCCTCGCAATGCGCTTTCGCTTTTCCAATGATGTTGATCAGCGCGCGAACGCCATTGTCGAGAACGGCGACGCTGGCGGAGTGCATGGACAGGGTCATGACGATGGTTTCCGGAAAAAACTTTCACAAGAAGGGTCGGGAACCTAGGCTTCGTTCTACGGGCGCGCAACGCCGTTCCGGCGGGGCCGCTATGCTGCGGGCGCCGCGATATACGTCATAGAAAGCAGGGGACGCCCTATGAAGGTCGTGGGATTGATCGGGTTTGGCGCGATCGGAGAACTCGTCGCAAGCCATGCGTCGGGGCTGGGCGCGGCGAGGATCGGTCCGGTGCTGGTCAGGAAAGACCGCGCGAACGAGATCCGTCCTCGCCTCCCCCGGCACGCCTTTCCCTGCGAGGAGATCGACGCCCTCCTGGCGGCTCGCCCCGACATGATCGTGGAATGCGCCGGACAGGACGCGGTGCGCGCCCATGCGCCGGCGATTCTCGCCGCCGGCGTCGATTTCATGCCGATCTCCACCGGCGCGCTCGCCGATCACGATTTTCGGCGCCGCCTGATCGAAACGGCGCAGGCGAGCGGCGCCCGCATTCTCATCCCGGCCGGCGCGACCGCCGGACTCGACGGCCTCGGCGCGCTGGCCGTGGGCGGCCTGACCCGCGTGATCTACACCTCGACAAAACCGCCGCACGCCTGGCGCGGCACGCCCGCCGAAGCCCTGATCGACCTCGGCGCGCTCCGCGAACCTGCGACCTTCTATGAAGGGCCGGCGGATGAGGCCGCCCTCCGCTATCCCAAGAACGCCAATCTCGCGGCGACCATCGCGCTGGCGGGCGCCGGCTTCGAGCGCACGACGGTGCGGCTCGTGGCCGATCCGGCCGCGACGGGAAACAGCGGCGCGATCGACGCGGAAGGCGCTTACGGGCGCCTGTCGGTGCGGATCGGCGGCGTCGCGATGGCCGGCAATCCGCGCACCAGCGCCGTGACGGCCCTCTCCATCGTCCGCGCGATACGCAACGAATCCGCGACATTCATCATCTGAAGCGGCTCCTTTGTGGACGGCGACCCGCCGCGTTGACAGGCTGGTGCGCGCATGTAACCCGCACGATCCAACCTGTTGACCGACATGACACATCCCCTTCGCATCGGCGTGGCCGGCCTCGGCACAGTGGGCGCCTCCGTTCTCAAGCTTGTCCAGCGGCGCGCCAACGACCTGGCCGCGACCGCCGGCCGGGCGGTGCGGGTCACGGCCGTCTCCGCCCGCGACCGTAGGCGCGACCGCGGCGTCGACCTGTCCGGTTATCAGTGGTTCGACGATCCTGCGGCGCTTGCCGCCGCCAATGACATCGACTGCGTGGTCGAACTGATCGGCGGCGACGAAGGCCCCGCCCGCCAGACCGTCGAGACGGCGCTGAGCTCCGGCAAGCATGTCGTGACGGCCAACAAGGCGCTGCTGGCGAAGCATGGCGTCGCGCTCGCGCGCATGGCCGAGGACCGGAACGTCGCGCTCGCCTTCGAGGCCTCCGCGGCCGGTGGGGTCCCGGTCGTGAAGACCCTGCGCGAGGCGCTCGCGGGCAACGTCGTCACCCGCGTGTCCGGCATCCTCAACGGCACCTGCAACTACATCCTGTCGCGCATGGAGCTCGAGGGGCTGACCTTCGACGAATGCCTGAAGGACGCGCAGCGCCTCGGCTTCGCGGAAGCGGACCCAACCTTCGACGTCGGCGGTTTCGACACGGCGCATAAGCTCGCGGTGCTGACCAGTCTCGCCTTCGGTGTGAAGATCGACGCCGATGCAATTCATGTAGAAGGCATTTCCTCCATCACCCCGCTCGACCTCAAGATGGCTGACGAGCTCGGGTACCGCATCAAGCTGCTCGGCGTCGCCGAGCGCACGGCGGCGGGGGTCGAGCAGCGCGTCCATCCGACGATGGCGGCGAAATCTTCGTCCATCGCCCAGGTGATGGGCGTGCTGAACGCCGTGACGATCGACGCGGACGCGGTGCGGTCGGTCACGCTGATCGGCCCCGGCGCCGGCGGCGACCCAACGGCCTCAGCGGTGCTGTCGGACATCGCCGATGTGGCCCGCGGCCTCCATGGCGCGCCCTTCGGCAAGCCGGTCGACCTGCTCGACGATCCCGCCCGCGCGCCGATGCAGCGGCATGAAGGCGGCTATTACGTGCGGCTGACGGTGGTCGATCGTCCCGGCTCGATGGCCAAGATCGCGACCCGCATGGGCGATCACCAGATCTCGCTCGAAAGCATCCTGCAGAAGGGCAAGGGCCCGCGCGGCGGCGACGGAGCGACGGTGCCCGTCATCCTGATCACGCACGCGACCTCGGAGGCGGCGATCCGCGCCGCCCTCGACGAGGCGCAGGGCGACGGCGTCGTCACGGAGCCGCCGCAGGTCATTCGTATCGAACGCTAACCGGAACCGGAGGAAGCCATGTCGGGCATCGTCGTCCAGCAGGACAAAGTCATCGAGCGCATTCTGACGCTCGAGCTGGTGCGCGTGACCGAACGCGCCGCCGTGGCCTCGGCCCGCCTGCGCGGACATGGCGACGAAAAGCGCGCCGATCAGGCCGCCGTGGACGCCATGCGCCGCGAGCTGAACAAGCTCGCCATCGACGGCACGATCGTCATCGGCGAGGGCGAGCGCGACGAGGCGCCGATGCTGTTCATCGGCGAGAAGGTCGGCTCCGGCGTTGGCACCAAGGTCGACATCGCCGTCGATCCGCTCGAAGGCACGACGCTGTGCGCCAAGGACATGCCCGGCTCGATCGCAGTCATGGCGATGGCGCCGTCGGGCTCCCTGCTCTACGCGCCCGACGTCTACATGGACAAGATCGCGATCGGCCCCGGCTATCCCAAGGGCGTCGTCGATCTCGACGCCGCGCCGGAAGACAACATCAATGCTCTGGCGAAGGCCAAGGGCGTGAAGCCGGCCGAGATCACCGCGCTGATCATGGACCGCCCGCGCCACGTCGACCTGATCGAGCGCGTCCGGAAAGTCGGCTGCTCGATTCGTCTGATCACGGACGGCGACGTGGCGGGCGTCATCCATACGACGCAGCCCCAGACCGGCATCGACATCTATCTCGGCATCGGCGGCGCGCCGGAAGGCGTGCTTGCGGCGGGCGCGCTGCGCTGCGTCGGCGGCCAGATGCAGTCGCGCCTCATCCTCGACACCCCGGCGAAGATCGAGCGGGCGGCGAAAATGGGCATCAAGGACCCGAGGCGGAAATACGACCTCACGGAAATGGCCGGCGGCGACGTGATCGTCGCGGCCACGGGCGTGACCGACGGCGCGCTGCTCAAGGGCGTGGTCTTTCGCGGCGACGTGATCGAGACCGACACGATCGTCTATCGCTCCGTCACCGGAACCGTGCGCCGTATCCAGGCCGAGCATCGCGAGCTCAGCAAGTTCCATCTGGATTGAGAATGTTGCGGAGCGAAGCCGTCCGCCGCAATCCTGCAGCGCAGGCCGGTTCGCAGCCCGCGAGACATACAAGGTTGATGTCGCCCCTCACCCGGTCGACGCTGACGCGCCGCCCGTCTTCTCCCCGCTCGCGGGGAGAGGGATAGCATCGGCGCGCGCCAGCAAGACGATGCGGGGCGTGGGGCGACAAAAGAACTCGGGATTCGCAGGATGACCATCGCCACCCGCCTCCTCATCCCCGCCGATCGCGCGCAGTGGGAGCCTTTGTGGAAGGGCTACCAGTCGTTCTACAAGGTCAGCATTCCCGACACGGTCACGGACCTCACATGGTCCCGCTTCCATGATCCGGGCGAACCGATGTGGGCGTTCGGCGCGTTCGACGGCGACCGCATGGTCGGCATCGTGCACATGATCCTGCACCGCTCCTGCTGGACCGAGAGCGATTATTGCTATCTGCAGGATCTCTTCGCCGCCGACGACGCGCGCGGGAAAGGCGTCGGCCGCGCGCTGATCGAGCGGGTCTATGCGGAAGCGAAAGGCCGCGGCGCCGGCCGCGTGCATTGGCTGACGCACGAAACGAACAAGACGGCGATGCAGCTCTATGATCGCATCGCCGACCGCAGCGGCTTTGTTCAGTACCGCAAGATCTTCTGATCGGCGCGCGACCGCGCGCGACGCCGACAGGCCCGCATGGAACGCGCCGCGGTTTTCGCAAAGCAGCGGCATGTTCTAGCCTGCGATATGCCCGACTCGCCCCGCCCCTTTCTCAACGTCGCCTCATCCGCGACAGGCCGCCTCTGGCGCGACCGTCTCGATGACGCGGCGCGCGAGCGCGCCACGGCGATCGCGCAGCAGCATGCGATCCCCGACATCGTCGCGCGCGTGCTGGCGGCCCGCGGCGTCGGCGTCGCCGAGGCGGCGGCCTTTCTCGAGCCGAAGCTGCGCGATCTGATGCCCGATCCGTCGACGCTGACCGACATGGACGCCGCGGTCGATCGCATCGCGCGGGCGATTCGCTCCCGCGAGACGGTCGGAATCTTCGGCGACTATGATGTCGACGGCGCCTGCTCGGCTGCGCTCATGGCGTCCTTTCTCGCATCCTGCGGCGTCGCCTATCGCCTGCACATTCCCGACCGGATCACCGAGGGCTACGGCCCGACTAACGAGGCGATCCGCGCCATGCGCGAGGCCGGCGCGTCCCTGCTCGTCACCGTCGATTGCGGAACGGCGAGCCATGAGGCGTTCGCCGAGGCGCGCGCCATCGATCTGGACGTCATCGCGATCGATCATCATCAGGCCCCGGTCGCGCTGCCGGACGCGGTCGCGATCGTAAATCCCAACCGGCAGGACGATCTCTCCGGCCTCGGCCATCTCTGCGCCGCCGGCGTAGTCTTCATGACGCTGGTCGCGCTCAACCGCGCGCTGCGCGGCTCGCCGGCGCGCCCCTTCGATCTGATCGCAGCGCTCGATCTCGTCGCCCTGGCGACCGTCGCCGATGTCGTGCCGCTGATCGGCCTCAACCGCGCCTTCGTGCGCCAGGGACTCGCCGTCATGGCGCGGCGCGAGCGCGCCGGCCTGCGCGCGCTCGCCGACGTGACGCGGCTCGACGGCCCGCCGCAGCCTTATCATCTCGGCTTTCTTCTCGGACCGCGCATCAACGCGGGCGGCCGCATTGGCGACGCCGCCCTCGGCGCGCGGCTTCTGCTTTGCGAGGACGATCTCGAAGCCGGACGGATCGCGGTCAAGCTCGATGAGCTCAACCGCGAGCGTCAGGCGATCGAGACGCAGGCGGTTCTGGACGGCGCCGCGCAGGCGGAAAAGCAGCTCGCCGACAATCCGGATTCGCCGGTTCTGATCGTCGGGTCCGAGGACTGGCATCCGGGCGTCGTCGGGCTGGTGGCGGCGCGACTCAAGGAGCGCTTCCGGCGGCCGGCCTTCGCCGTGAGCTGGCGCGCCGAAGGTCTCGGCGCCGGCTCCGGCCGCTCCGTGCCGGGCGTCGATCTCGGGCGCGCCGTGCGCGCCTCCGTGGAGGCGGGACTGCTCGTGAAGGGCGGCGGCCACGCGATGGCGGCGGGCGTCACGATCGAGCGCGACCGGTTGACGGCGTTCGCGGCCGCGCTCGAAACCGAGCTGCGGGACGGCGTCGCCCGCTCCCGCGCCGATGACGCCATCGGGATCGACGCCGCCCTCACCGCCTCCGGCGCGCGCCCGGCCCTCGTGCATGACGTCGCCAGGGCCGGCCCCTTCGGCTCGGGCGCGCCGGAGCCGGTGGTCGCTTTTCCCCATCACACGCTGACGGAGGTCGCTCCGGTCGGACAGAACGGCCATCTGCGCCTGCGGCTGAAGGCCGGCGATGGCGCGACCATCGGCGGCGTCGCTTTTCGCGCCGCCGACCAGCCTCTCGGTCAGGCTCTGACCGCGCTGCGAGGCGAGGCCGTGCATGCGGCCGGCGCGCTGTCGATCGACCGCTGGGGCGGCGGCGAACGGGTGGAGCTCCGCTTAATCGACGTCGCCCGCCCGCGGCGCTGAGCGCGAAGGAAAGCGCGGAAAGAAAGCCGCGTGCCGCTCGGCTTCGCCAGGAGATAGAGGCCGCCGCCATAGGAGAGCTTGTAATCTGCTTGCCGACCCTTGGCCGCGCGGCATGCGGTGTTTGTCAAGGCCATTGATACCTCTCCCGCTGTCGGCCTCGGGGCAGCGAATACCCGGCTGAGGCAAACATCAAGGCCAACAATTCGTGGGATAGGTTGAAATTCGCACGTACGAAGCGGGATAGCGGAAGACGCCAAAAGACGATAAAATATAGTTATTTCAGCCTCTTATGAGATGCGATGAAACGTTCTGAGATGCCGTGAGAAAAAGGTCATGGTGCCAGGGGCGGAATCGATCCACCGACGTCCGCTTTTTCCACTTCGCGACCGTCTTCTGGCTGATGCCGTAGCGCTTCGCCAGATCCCTCAGGCTCGCTTGACTATGCTGTATCGCTCGACGGACCGCCTCCGTCGTTGTGGCGCTCCCTTGCAAAACCTGGCCCATAGCGCCTCCTTCCATTCGATGGAAAAAATCGCACCATCAAATGCCGGGATCAGACACCTAGCGGCTGGATTTATTATACGAGTTCAGGATCGCCAATCGCAGTGGCCAGAAAGCCTGAACGACTTCATCTCTGTTGAAGAAATCGAGGTTGCGATTCCGAAGCCGGAGCCGCGGGCGCCGCAGGTGTCAGCAGCCGGGCCGAGGCGGTCATTACGGAGGTGCGGGCCAGGCCATCGTGGTCGACGGCCCAGATTTGGCCGTCCCTGAACCATCCGGAAGGAAGCTTTGGCATTCACAACGCTGGCAGCCGTGAGAGACAAAAACCCCGACGCCGAAGCGCCGGGGTTTGCATCGCTGAGGGAATTCTGCTCTTTCGCGATCAGCGGCTGGCGACCACGCGGCACAGACGAACAAGTCCGGGATCGTACTCATCCGCCGACCTCAGAATTTGGCTGCAGCTCCTTCTGAGCTTGTTACGTTCGGCTCGACTCATCGACGCGAGAACGCCCCGCGCATCGGATGTATCGCGCGCCGTTGGCGTTGATGCTATCGGCGCCCCAGGCGAAGCGGGCGTCGCGCCAGGAGTTGCGGGCGCCGCCCCAGTTGGGGCTGTCGGTCCAAGGCCGGGAAATCCAACACCGGTTTCCACCGTCAATTCGCCGATCGATATGGTTGCGCCGCCGCCTGCGCCAGGCGCTCCCAGCCCAACTCCCACACCCGCATTGACGCCTCGGCTACCGCCGACTGATGCGCCCAGGCCTGCTCCAAAACCAGCGCCGCCCACGCCAGCGCCTGCTCCCACCCCGACCGCGTCTGCGCCGCCGAGTGAAGCGCCCAGTCCCGCTCCAACACCATCGCCAACAGTGGCGCCCGCCCCTGCCGCGAGCCCGCCAGCGCCGCCGGCGCTCGCTCCCGCACCGGCGTCGACGCCGCCGCCGAGGCCGAGCCCAACTCCCGCGCCTACACCGTCAGCGCTGCCAATCGAGGCCCCTGCGCCCACGCCGCCCCCACCGACGCCGGCTCCCGCGTCGACCCCACCGACCGATCCTCCAACGCTGACCTGAGCTTGAGCCGAGCAAAGAAACAGCGCGCTGAAAGCGCATGAAAGTACGAACGCCCGGGACCTTTTCGCTAGCAGAATAGAGCGCATCTTATTCTCCTGTGTGAGACAAGCACCGACCTTCCGGAGCTTTCGCGCTACCTATTCCCAACCGCGCTCCATGGGCTCAGATGCATAAAAGTCGAATGATTTCAGGGTAAACGAAGCGCTTCGCCGATGCTTCTGGGCCCCCGCCGCTTGTGCGTGGAGGCGATCGAGTCTGAGATCCGGGAAGGTCTCCAGTAACCCTGGCGTCAGCTCCGTGAGAACTTATCCCCGACGCGCGTCGTTAAATCCCGACACAACAAATGTGGGAAGGCGCAGATGTCGATTTTACGACAGTTGTGGCGGCGGCTCACGCAGAGGCTGAGCATGATGTTCGACGAATATCCGCCCGCTAACGATCAACGACTTTCTCGTGCGGCGGAGAAACTTCGGACCATGGGCCTCCTCGGCGGGCCGCCGAGAAGCGAAGAAGTTCGCAAGCTGTTGCACGCCATGCGTTCCGACATCGCGAAGCGTCGATCACACATGCAGTCGCTTGCGGCAAGGCGCTCTCAATCAGCGTCGCGCGGCGCGGACTAGAGATCTACCCAGGTCCTTGGCAAGCCGGCTCCTGTCTCAAATGCCGCGTGCAGCCCGCGGGAAAGACAAAAGCCCCGACGCTGCGAAGCGTCGGGGCCAGTTGTCAGGCAATCGTAACGCGCCCCTACATGGTCGCGGGTCGGCAGCGGACAATGTCGGGCCTCAGGACGCTTTTGGGACGCGGCCGTTTCAAATGGGGTGCCATTTGACCCGGCCTCCCCACCCGCGCATTGGAATTGGAGTTGACCCGGTTTTGTGGACACCCTTGAAGTTATTTTCTGGAGTGTCGTATGCCGCGTTTTCGAGCTGCGTATCCGCCGGAGTTCCGGCGGCAGATGGTCGAGTTGGTGCGATCTGGGCGAACGCCTGAAGAGCTGTCGCGGGAGTTCGAGCCGACCGCGCAATCCATCGCGAACTGGGTTCGTCAGGCCGAGCGCGACGTCGGCAGGCGCAGTGACGGAGCGACGACGGCCGAGCGCGAAGAACTAATCCGCCTCCGCCGGGAGAACCAGCGCCTGCGCCAGGAGCGCGATATCCTGTCAAAGGCGGCAGCCTGGTTCGCGCGGGAGAGCAAGGCGAACCCGAACGGGTTTTCCGGTTCATGAGCGCGCACCAGGCCGTTTTCCCGATCAAGACCATGGCCCGCTTCTTCAAAGTCTCCGCATCAGGCTATTATGCTTGGCGCGGAAGGCCTGCCTCGGCGCGGGCGACAGCCGACGTCGACCTCACCCGGAAGATCCGCACGATCCATGCGGCCTCTCGCAAAACCTTTGGTGCGCCGCGGATCCATGCCGCGCTCAAGGCCTAAGGGGTCGCCATCGGCAAGAAGCGTGTGGCCCGCCTGATGGGCGCGGCCGGGCTCGTCGGCGCCAGCCGGCGCAGAAGCGTCACGACGACAAGGCGCGGTCCCGACCATCGACCAGCCAATGACCTTGTGCGCCGCAACTTCTTCGTCGAGAAGCCGAACGAACTGTGGGTGGCCGACATCACCTTCGCGCCCACGCTCGCCGGTTTCCTGTTCCTGGCCGTCGTCATGGATGCCTGGTCACGCCGGATCGTCGGATGGGCCTTCTCGGCCGATCTGAAGACCCCGTCGTGCTCGTTGACCAGCCATGGTCACAGCCTCCAATCTCTGGGTGTTGCGACGACCGGTTGAATCCGCCCAATATACCTCGCTGGCCTTCGGCAACCGCTGCAGAGACGCCGGCGTCAGGCCCTCGACCGGCTCGGTCGGCGACGCCTACGACAACGCCATGTGCGAGAGTTTCTTCGCGACGCTGGAATGCGAGCTGCTCGACCGGAACCGCTTCCGCTCGCACAGTGAGGCCCGCATGGCGGTCTTCAGCTTCATCGAAGGCTTCTACAACCCGACACGCCGCCACTCGGCGCTAGGCTACCTATCGCCCATCGAATACGAAAGGCTGCACCATGAACTGACCTGACCCGCCATAGCCGTGAACAGTCCACGGAAACGGGTCAACTCCACGATGCGGATCTTCTCTTCGGCCGAGAACTGTCGGCGGGTCGCTCGCCGGATGTCCTTCACGACCTGCTCTGCCGGAACTTTCTCCGGCCCGGAGTTCGCTGGCGCGGTCCTTCGGTTCTCTCTCATCGGCGCTCCATATTGGCTGCGATGATCCAGAAATCCTCCCTTCCCAAAAAATCCCTAAATTGTCTCAAGGGCGCTGACGGCGGACGCCCGCCCCGATCAACTATTTTCGTGCTTAGGACAAAGTGAAAACGCCTTCACCACTGACTTGATATCCGCATTCGGCAAATCGTTCGCGAATATCTCGATCGCGTCGAAGGCGGCCATCGAAACATTCTGCTCCTGCCCTATCCTTCGCACCATATTAGACACCGTTCGCCGGTCGAAATTAAAATCCTTCGTCGTCATGTTCATCGTGATCGATTCAGTCCGTCCATCATCCAGATCCGCGTCGATGATGCAGCAGAGACGAGCGACGCTTTCATCGGGAATCAGATCGATACAGTCGATCAAGCCACCCAATTCACAGTCGTCATAGGTAGTCATCGCCGCCATGGTTGGCTCGCCGCGAAGCAGCGTGAGCGCGATGCAGAACGGAATGCTCATCAGGGTGCCGGAGATCGTATGGAAAGGCCCTTTGGAATCCATGCCGGCGTAACCGGTCTCATAAGGGTTCATGCGCACCCTAACGCGACGGGGCGTTTCGCCCCTCAGCTTGGAGCGCAACTCGAGCGCGGCCGTCACGGGCGTCTGGTTGAACGCGCAGACCGGATAAGGTTTGAAGGTCACGCGATGAATGGACCATTCTCTCCCAAGCCTGGCGGCAAGGCGTGCAACATCGCAATCCTGGCCGGCGAAAGCCTTCACGAAACCAGACGGCCCTTCGATCGCATGAGGCGCGCTGACCGAGCCTGCCGCCGCAAGTTCGGCTGCGAGCAATCCATGACGCGCTGCGACGCCCACCTGATAGCGCCACTCATCGGTCCCGTCGGCGAAGCTCTGCAGCACCCCTCCGGCGAAGGAAGCCGCATTGGCGATCGCGGCGGCGGTGACGGCGCCGGAAAGTCCCATCATGCGTGACGCGGCCGCTGCAGCGGCGAGCGCGCCATAAATCGGTGAAGAGCGCAGCCCCTTGGGCGTGGTCTGCGGCGCATACTCCTGCTCTAGAAGGCCGCCCGTCTCATATCCGGCGACAAGCGCGGGAATGAACCGCTCCATCGGTAAACGGCGCGATTCGGCCAATGCGGAAAGCAACGGAATCAGAATCGCGCCGAGATGGGCGGCCCCGCAAGTGTCTTCCTGTCCACGTCCATGAAACAGAGCCGCATTACACATCGCGGCGCCCGATATGGGAACCTTGGCGCCATGCGCAAACAAACTTGCTCCGCTGCTCTGCTCCCCTTCAAGCGCCAGAACGGCGCGGCGCGCCACAAAGACATAGGGCGTGTCGTAACAGGACAAGCCGATGCCATATCCGTTCAGCAGGCAGGTTCGCGCCTTCTCGACAACGTCTTCCGGCAGGTTTCGCATCTCCAGACCGGCGACAAAATCACCGATTGCTTCGCTCAGCGTCATACCGCCCTCCATCTGCGCCGTTATCGCGCGGCCGTTCGCTCAACTCAGTTTCCCGCCCAAGCCATCTCCGGCCACCAGCTCCGTCAGCATCCGTCGCGCAGCATCGAGCTCATGGGCCGGAATGCGCGACAGCATCTCGTCTTCCACGGACTTGGTCGTCTGCATCAGCGCTTTGAGAATCTGACCGCCCATCGCCGTCAACGAGAGAGTGCCTGCAGCGTCGCGTTCGACGAAACCTCGGTCGATCAGCGCGCCAAGAGCATCCTCCGCGCTCTGGCGGCCGAGGAACGTCGCAGGCAACAGACCGTCCAATCCACGCCCTGGATAAGCGGAAACGACGCTAAGGAGCCGACTTTCGTTGAAATCAAGGCCTTTCTGCTCGCGCGCATGATCCATCATCTTCTGCATGTGATGATAGGCCCTGCTCAAAAGAACAACGAAGAAATGGTGGAAGTGCAAACTTGCGGCTTCCGTAAGCGGTTTCCCGGAGCGCATCGCCGGATGCTCGAGTGTCGCGGCGTATCGGCCATTCTGAAAGGCAAGCGCCTCTGCTTCAAAACGGGTGAATGTCTCGACCTGGCCGATCAGCAAAACGTGATCGCCAGCGTCATGCTGCGCATGGCGCTTGCACTCCAGAACCGCGGCAGCGCCGTGTAGAATCGGCGCTCCCCCAAGACCGGCGCTGAAGCCGACGCCGGAAAATTTGTCAGGACTTGATTTTGCGAACTTCTGCGAAACATCAATCTGGTCAGTCGCCAGAATATTGATGGAGAAATACGCTGCGGAACTGAAGATCGGAAAACTTTGCGAGCTTTTTTGAAGCGCCCAGACAACCAGCGGCGGCTCTATCGAGAGCGATGTAAACGAGTTCGCGGTGACGCCGCCGAGTT
>Ga0209930_1000666_pt1 | contig 72150 bp, 76 predicted proteins | sample ThiBiot_500_biof_2_FD_183948 | JGI IMG/M metagenome (GOLD analysis project Ga0209930, IMG submission 183948) | Wastewater bioreactor microbial communities from Cape Town, South Africa - Thiocy_cont_500_biof (SPAdes) | ecosystem: Engineered > Bioreactor > Thiocyanate-remediating >...
CGATAAAGATATCAGTCCGCTCATTTTCGTCATTGCAACATGTATATGATCGAAGCCGATCGTTACCTCTTGGTAAGTTGTAATAAGCAACTTGCTTCAATGATGCTAACCGAACGACATCTGTTATATCCCGACACATCACTCAGCTGCATAGAGAAGAGAAAGAGAGACCATGCGTAAAGACGTCACAGATATAGTGTGCTCGCTTTCATCGAGACAAGTTGCTTATTACAACTTACCAAGAGGTAACGATCGGTTTCGATCATAAACATGTTGCGATGACGAAAATGCGCGGGCCGATAGCAATATCAACCTGCCAGAGCAACACTTTCATTAAACAAAGAATATAAAAATTCGCTAATTAATCAAACTTGTCTGTTTTTTTTATAGATATGTCTTCCGCATCGAATAATCAATCATTCGATCCTACGACATTGCCAGCTCGATGGCTCGATTGCCCGAGAAAATCGACGATCATCGCTGAGAAATTTATTGCATTTAAAACACCATTAGACGATCGATTCAGAGAGAGAATCAATGCTGCTCAGAAATGGACATGTAGTATGTTGGTGAATTCGTTGAAGGGTGGTGAATCTAAGCAGCTTGGACTTGTCATCGATTTAACGAATACAGATCGATATTATTCAAGCGATACTGAATTCATTCAAAAGAATATTCAATATAAAAAAATTCGATGTCAAGGCCATGATGCAACACCGAATCGTCAACAAATTACAGAATTTATTCGGACTTGTACAGATTTCTTCGAACAACATCCGAATGAAATCATTGGCGTTCATTGTACACATGGTTTCAATCGAACAGGATTTCTCATCTGTTCATATCTATGTCAAAAACTCGAAATGAATATTCAAGAGGCGATTGATTTATTTGCTGCCGCTCGACCGACAGGAATCTATAAACAAGATTATCTTGATGCTTTATTAAAACTCTATGGTAATGAAGGACAAAATCCGGATAAACAATTTGCGGTCAATGGTCTCTCAGGAGTGAACAAAGTCATGTGTCCATCAATTAGGACAGCTGCTCAATTTACGATTCAAGAAATGTGCGACTGGAATCTAAATGGTTTCCCTGGATCGCAGCCTGTCTCAATGGATAAAAATAATTATCAAATGATTGTTCAGTCACCGTATATGGTTAGTTGGAAAGCCGATGGTACAAGATATATGATGCTAATCGAAGATGAAAACAAGATCTACATGTTCGATCGTGATAATACTGTATTCAAAATTGATTCTCTTCCGTTTCCTCTCGATCGAGATTATACAAGACATCTCAAAAACACACTTGTCGATGGCGAATTTGTGATGGATAATGCCAATGGACAGAAAATACCGAGATATTTCATCTATGATATTGTTGCTTTCGAAGGTATAAATGTGGGTCAAAAACCATTTCGAGAACGTCTTGATATAATTCGACGTTCGATTGTTGATGTACGAAATGAAGCAGCACAACGAGGTCGATTTGATAAAAGTCGAGACACATTTTCTGTGAGACCGAAACAATTCGATGATTTATCACATGTGAAAAGATTCCTCACACCGGAATTTCGTTCACAAATCGGTCATGAAATGGACGGTTTGATATTTCAACCTGAACTAGATCCTTACGTACCTGGTCAATCACCACGCGTACTCAAATGGAAACAAGATCATACGATTGATTTTCGTTTGAGAATCTGCACTCAACCACCACAAATAGGATGTCCACGAGAACGAATAGCTCTCCTCTATGTCGGTGGAATGCAAAGGCCATTTTCAAAAATGATTTATACACCGAAATTACGTCACTACGATGGCAAAATTATCGAATGTACATTTCAGAATAATCAATGGCGTTTTCTTCGCGAACGAACAGACAAATCATTTCCCAATGCATTCAAAACAGCTCAAGGAGCTCTCACTGCAGCACAACATCCGATCGAACCAGCAATGCTTTGTTCGATTATAGATAGACATTAGTCTCATTCGTTTTTGTAAATAAAGATTGGTTTTTTTTTTCTTAATTTAAATAATGAACCCATTTCCCGAAGGAAACAGGAGTGGACCGAACTCGACGGCACTGCAGTGTCGAGACGATCCGTGGCGCAGGTCCGAGTGAACCCGGGTGATCCTGGCCCATGTCCAAAAATCCGCTTGAAAGAGCCTGGCCCCAATGGGACCAGCGCCGGCTTTCAAACCGACGAGAACAGATACTACACTTTGATCTTAGCCGAAAAGGCCGAGAAGCGATAACTAAATTCTCGAATTCAACTTCAAGACATGTTTCGCGTCTTTACTCTTTCTACATTCTGATCGACTAGAACAGAATATGACGAAATTCCTATGAGTCATGATTACTAGTGTTTTTCATATTTTATTTATTTCTTTGAAAGTGTTGCTCTGGCAGGTTGATATTGCTATCGGCCCGCGCATTTTCGTCATCGCAACATGTATATGATCGAAACCGATCGTTACCTCTTGGTAAGTTGTAATAAGCAACTTGTCTCGATGAAAGCGAAAACATTAAATCTCTGTTGTCTTTACGCATGGTCTCTCTTTCTCTTCTCTATGCAGGCCGAGCAATGTGCAAGGACGTAAGGCATGCCGTGCTCTCAAAAACTACGAGAAAGGTAGTTTGTCTCTCGTTACCCAACGTTACATTTTTTAAATTACACAACTTCGTTGAAAAGAATCATGTTTCATTACATGCTGCAGTTAGCTTGTCGATTTCATAAGGATGCTGTATTGATTGAAGATGCACGAGCCGGCGATATGATTTGTTCAGAATGTGGGCTCGTTGTTGGTGAAAGAATGATCGATGTTAGCAGTGAATGGCGTACATTTGCCGATGATGATAGTGGCAAATCAGTGGGCCGTGTTGGTGCCGCTGAAAATCTTTTGTTCGATCATACAAATCTTGAAACAATGACGACATTTCGTCCGAAAATAGAATCCAAGAGTGGAAGAAAATTTCCACAACAAGTAATAATTTCTTTTCTTGTTCTTGAGAGAAGAAATGTAAAAGTATTTCTATAGCTTTCTCAGAGCTCATCTACTGCTGATCGAGCTTTACACGAAGGGCACAACGAAATACGTCAACTCTGCTCACGAGTTAATCTATCGAAAGCAGTTGTCAATAGTGCCTTTCTAATTTTTAAAAAATGCTATGAAAATAAGTTTATTCGTGGACGAGCAAAAGACGTGATCATAGCCGTATGCATTTTTATGGGCTGTCGAAAAGAAGGTTCAGGCCGAACAATAAAAGAAATATGTGATTTAACACATGTTGATAATGTTCCATTCGGTCGAGTGTTTCGTAAAGTCCAACATTTGGTCAAAGAAACTATAGTAGTTCCAAACCTCAATATGGAAAATATTATTCCACGATTCTGCAATCAATTGGATCTCAAAAATGAAAGACTTGTTCAACGAACAGCTCTCCACATAGCTAATAGTGCTGATAAATTCTGTGATGTTCAAGGACGAAAACCAGATTCAATCGCCAGTGCAGCAATTTATTTGGCTTGTCAAGAATGCGGTGAACGCATAACAATGACACAAATAAAAGCAGTGACGAGTACATCCGAAGTAGTTACTCGTACAATCTGTAAATTAATGACTCCGTCTCTACAAAAACTACTTCCTAGTGGTTCTGTTTCTCAACGTTCGCTTGTATAGTTATATTCATTGTAAAACTGTTTTTTAGTTAAAAATAAAAGTTGATTTTGTAAATTTCCCAAAGAAAAACCCAAAAATGAATGCATGACTAATGACATGTTATAGATGTCGTTGAAACTCCGTGAATCAATTAGGAGGTCTATTTCGATAGTGAAGAGAACTTAAATAAATATAGTTTAGAAAGTTAATCATGTTTGTTAATTTATTAAAATTAAAAAAAAATAGAAAAAAAAGTTGAAAGCGAAATTTATGTGTGGTCAAAATGAATAACCATGCAAAATCAAGATGAGTCATCTTTCATTCAGCAAAACGAAACGAAATGAAATGAACTTCATACATTTAGTCTTGTCTTGTAGATGGATTTTATATCTTCAGTTGCTTGGGTGAAGCGTGGAGCTGCGAAAACCACACCGATTAAAGTAGAAAAAGACATCAATTTTCAGTAGAGAACTCAATCATTTGACTATTTTTCAGTTCGTAGCTGAAGATGGAGAACTTGAGAGTATGATTGCAAAACCTGGGTAAGAAATCCAAGAGAATATCTATTCTAATTGATTATTTATTACACAGTAATGAAGATGAAACAAAAGATGTTGATATGGATGAACAACAACAACAAGGTGACGATGATGACGATGATAATGTAGTTATTCCAGGTGCAGGTCCAATTGCAATGCATACCTCGAATAAAGATGATCCATTATTAGAAATCAAAGATGATGTAAACATTTTCTTTTTGATTTCATCGAGAATTTCCTTTTTCTAATTTATGCAGGGTGAAGATTCTGATGCAGATGATTATTTCATTCGATCGGACGATAATCTCATTGTAACTGCACATATCGAAGATGATACTTCAAGTCTTGAAGTATATGGTAAATGATTTTCATAGGGGAAAATAGTTATCATCTCGTTTTGCTCTAGTTTATAATGATAAAGAAGGTTATCTCTATGTACATCATGATATTTTGATGTTACATATGCCTGTATGCTTGACTTGGTTGGATTACGATGCGAACATATCGAATCCAGTTAATTATATAGCTGTTGGAAGTATGGAAGGTGCGATTGAAATATTCGATGTTGATCTAGTCGATCAAATCGAACCGTTACATACATTTGCAAAAACCAAAAAGAAGAAAAATAAATCGACGAAAAAATCGTCGAAAAAAACCAACGAAGGTCATGATGGTGCCGTTCTTGATCTGTGTGCCAATCGACTCGTTCGACAAATCTTCGCATCAGCATCAGCTGACGAAACTATCGCACTCTGGGATTTAAGTCAAATGAAAATGGCTTTACATCTAAACAAACTACATAAAAAACAGGTCGGTAAGTGCGAGACAATCGTTGGATAGTTTGCATTTTGGAAATCATTTCATAGATTCAAACACTCGCTTGGCATCCAACTGAAGCACAGAATCTACTTTCGGGTTCAATGGATCAAACAGTTTGTTTAGTTGATTGCCGTGATTCGAATAAACAAAATCGATGGACGTTCGATTCGGATATTGAACGAGTTACATGGAATAATTTCGATACTAATCAATTTCTAGTAAATAAAATCGTTTGGCTTTTCATTGATTTAATCAATCGATTGTGTGTTTTCAGGCATCAACAGAAAATGGTTATGTCTATGCGATGGACATTCGTCAGACAACGATTCCTGTTTTTAGTTTATCCGCACATAATGGTGCAGTAACTGGTAGGAATTGATGGACAGTGGAGAATGGAGAGATTATTCGAGCTGTTTTTGTTTTTAAAAAGGTTTATGTTTGAGTTCTTCGGTGCCAGGTTTCCTTCTCACATCGTCATTTGATGAAACAGTCAAAATCTGGGACATCGAAAATGGAAATGTGACATTTATTGCCGAACGACAATTTCAAACAGTAAAAAGAAATTCTTTTTTTTCCAATTCATTCATTGTCTCTCTGTCTTAAGGGTCAAATCAATACTTGTTTAGCAAATCCAGATTGTCCATTTACATTTGCTTTTGGTGGACAATCGAAAGGTTTACAAATTTGGGATTGTTCCGATAATTCCAACGGTAAAAAAATCATCATTTTATACAAAGGTAGAGTTTTCTTGTCCTTTTTAGTTCGCTCTCGATTTGGTAATCGAGCCAAATTCGAAATGGTCGAAGTCGAACCGACTGTTGTTGTTCCACCAACATCAACAATTCCAGCTTCGGCGCCATCCGTAACCTCCGCTGTTACGAAAGCTAAAAAAAAGCAACTTTCGAAAAGAAAATAAACTAATAAATCATAAAATAAAATTTTCCGTTTTTTTGTATGACTCATAGCAGAGAAAGGAGAAAAAAATGTTGACGTGTCATATATGCAATTCACGAGTATTGCTCAAGCATTACTTTTTAAAATTTCTCAATGAAAATGAGTCGCGTTTTAACTTGGTTCGGTAAAAATTCGAATTCATCGTCGATGGCGATCATAACTCGATCGAATTTACTTAAATCATTCCTGATTAACAAGCAGATCGATGCATTTACTCGATATCTAAAACAAAAAGACACTCAACAATTGTGTATCGATTCATTTTTCTATTTTCTCTGTGAATTAGACGATGAAATATTTATTTTGGATATTTTCAATCGAATCTTTCGATTAATCGGTCGCAAACAAATGTCATTATTAATTATCAACAAACTTCAAACAGCCATTCGAGATAAAAATTTTCCCAAATGTTTTCAACTTCTTCATCTTCCATTTCCACAAATGAAAATACCTTTAGAAACATCGAAAATACTTGAATTCATTCATCATAATTGGCCAACCGATCAACTATTCGATTGTCTCACAATCTTAATCACAAATAATCTTCATTTCGATTCCGAATATCTTCCTTGGCTTCTAATCACTCTTTTCGAACATTATCAAACCGGTGATGAACTCATCATCAAATATATTCTCGAATTTAAACCATCGACTGATCCTCTCACTCAAATCTACGGCAACAATTCTCTCACACCATTAATGCTCTTCTTTCATCTGTATACAAACGAGAAATGTCAACAAATTCTCGATATTTATCTCTCGAATATCAAAGATTTGAATATTTTCAATCAAGTTGATAAATGGAATCGATCGTATTTGACACATTTGCTCTACGGACGATGTCAACATGCAATTCAAACCGATCATCAATGTCCACATGAAGATGTGATCTTATCGAGATTTGTTATGCTCTATAAACTTGGCAATCGATGTGAAAATCTCGTCAGAACAATATTCGTTTCGGAGTATTGTTTTTCACTTCGAATGAAATTGGCAGATTATTTATTTGAACATAGATTAGTTGATGAAAATCGAATCGACGAGATTTTTCTCAATTTTCCTCCGACATATTTTCAATTTTATGAGCAACAACTTAAACAATTGATTCAAAATCGAAATCTCGATTCGACTCTTTCGACTCTAGTCAAACAACAAGTCAATTTCCATCGAAATCTCGATCAACTAGTTAAATTTCTCCTTCAAAACGGTGCTCGAATCCGAAATCCAACTGAAATCGAACAAACCACTCTCGATCTTCTCCTCAATTTCAATCAATCGCTCATACCCTTTCTTCTACTTGATTACGGCTTTCCCGTTTCGATTTCTTTTCAAATTTGGTCAAATCGATCAAATGATCGTTTAAATCTGTACGTTATCCGGCAAATTCAATGCGGTTATGCAAGAGAATTTCGTGAGAAATACGAACGATTTCGAACTCGACTTTCACAATCAACTGTCGAAGCCATGGACAAGTTCATTGACATTCGAAATCCATCGCGTTTGAAACAATTGTGTTTTCAACATCTACGAAAGTCACTTGTCGATTTGAGCGAAAAGACAATCGAGGATCTCAACGGTTTTCTTCGATTTAAATTACGACATTCCATTCGAGTTTACGGTTACGATGAATGTCATTCGTTTGTTCAAACGGTTCTTTCGTAGAGACATCTGTTGACTTCGAACGAAATTCATTTTTGAATGGACATAGTCATTTACCATGTCGAATATTCGAAAGTCAACAGGTGAGACTCGATGTTTTCTCGAACATTTATAGCAAATCTTCTATTCAGATGGCCGAAAACGTACGCGTACGATGGAATATATTGATAGTCAAGTTGATATTAACGATGAAGAACATTCACAAAGCATTCACATAGGTCAACATATTCATGCGCAATTTGATATTGAAACCCCGAAATTTTCGAAACGTTTGAGTGAGAGTTCATTGAACAAGACACTAACGGAATTCAAAGGTCGAGATCATGTTCTTCGTGTAATGAAAACAACGAATAAGCCAGTTATGGAATTTAAAAATCCCAAATTAATACAAGAAATGCTCGCCAAACGGCAGGATGTTCACAAACCTTTATCGGATTTTGCATTGAAATACGGTTTGGTTGATAACAATGGAAGACAATCCAAGAGTCGACAAACGTCGGACATCATGTAAATCGATTCGAAAACATATTCATTTTACCTTTCTCTGTCGCTCTAGTTCAGATATGACTCAACAATTAGAAAGCTTAAAGTCCAGTTTAACTAAACGACCAGTTGAATCATCATCGTTTTCACGATTACGAATAGTTAAAATCGAGTCGATTTGCAATCAAATGCTATATCACTGTCAAATTATCGATGATCGAGCCGATCTCATTGTATTTCTCGATCCAACTAACGAACAAATCAAAACTCTCAAAATCAACGATCAAATTCGTGTGCCTTCCGCTCGATACGATCTGACTATTCCCGAGATCGGTTCAGTCGCCATGGGCATAACGGATATTCGAAAAGAAAATGAAAATATTCCTGAAATCGACGAAATGTCACAAGAACTCGTGCATACCTACGATTTTAATTGTTTATGTCATCAATGCAATCCGAAAAACAACGATATTGAACAAATGATCTCGACCGAATTCGATCTTCTTTCGACGTTTTCTCCTCGAAAACACTCGGATGATATTGTTTATGATTCATTTACATTGGCTCTGATGTCGAAACGAGTTTTTGATTTACGTGCAACGATTATTGTGTTTAATTCCGATCGAATTCATCATCGTTATGTGTTTATTGTTCGTGATATGATTGGCAATTGTTTAGAAATTGTTCTCAGTGATTTAAATGAACTGCAAATTGAAATTCAAACGAAAGTTTATGTTTTTCATCAGATCGAATTTATCGAACGGATTCCATCGCCGAAAGAAGCGAACCGTTGGCCCTATGAAAACTATCTTCCACCGAAGAAACTCTTCTCATTCAAGTCCACTGCCAATCGAGTATCAATGTTGTGATTTCTTTCATTTTTTTTTGTAATTTTGTATGACTGATCAGTTTTTTAATAAAAGACCATGTGAAATGCAAAGCGAACACATTCTCGATAGATGGCAGAGTGTCGACTTATTTCTCATAGGCCGATTTCTATTGATTGTAGATCATCACGTTATTATTATTTTGTTTGCTAGAAAATTCGGAGAAAATGTCGAATGAAACAACAACTAATTCTCGAATTGTTCGAGTTCGAGATGTGAGCGAATTTGAATTCAACACAAGTCCCCGATTTGATTTGTTTTGTTTTTAGTTGCCAATTTATTACGATACGAAAAATGACGAACTTTTTCGTACTAATGAAAACCAAACTAAAACAATCAACAAACCACCATGTTGGCTGTATTCAACAGTCAGTGAAACACGACAAGCAGTACAAAAAGTTTGGAATGATAATAAGGTTGATAGATAGAAATTCTTGAAACGAAAAAATCGAATTTGTTCTTTCGAAAAGGCATTACGCGAGAGAATCGCTCGCGGAGTTGAAACTGGCGATGCTCATGCTCGAGGTATTTGAAATTTTCATTTGTCTTCTATTAAAATAAATGAATTTTTAGCGACAATTGATTATATTCGTGATGATGAAACTCTACTTCCCAAAGTTGGTGTTGTAACAATTGCAGGACTCGGTGGACTTTTACTTGGACATAAAGGTGGTCCGATTCGTAAAGGATTTTATTCGTCTGTTGCTGCACTTGTTGCTCTAAGCGCCTGTTATCCAAAACAATCAGCGAATCTACTCGATCAAGTTTATCTTCAAGTTAAAACTCAAACCAATAGTCTTTTCAATCAAGAATCGAATTCATCAACAGCAACAAAAGCAATCGTCGAGAGTAAAGATCGTATTTTACATTCAACGAACAATTCGAACGAACCAGTTGTTACTGTCAAAGGTGATTATGGTCAAGGAACACCAGCCGATCAACATTTATACACAACACGTGGCGTTGATCCATCCACAGAAAAGAAACTTTAATAAACTTCGTTTTTTCCTCTAATATAAATTAGTTTGACTATATTTTAGTTAGGCGTGTTTCTCTCTATCTCTTTTTCTCTCTTTGACAAACTTAAATTTTAGATGAGTCTATGAATGTTCTGATCTTATTTTATTTATTTTGTTTGGTTGAAATGTCGACAACAACAGCAGAAACGAAGACATGTTGGCCTGAATTAGTTGGCAAAACGGCCGATGAAGCTGTAAAAATCATCAAAGACGAATCAGGCCTGTCGAAAGTTCACGTTTGTGGGCCAGGCTCGCGAACAACACGAGACATTGATGATGAACGTGTTCGAGTTTATGTTGACGAAGACAATAAAGTCACATCACAACCGACTATTGGTTAATATTGATCTCTTCTATTTGTATCTCATTAACCAATTGAACAATAACTACGAATATTTACTAACACATATACATATATCTTCTGTTTTTATTCTTCATTTGAATAAATATTGATCTGAAAAACGACACATCATCATCATCTTCTTTTACTTCTTCTTTTTACATCTGTGTTAAGCTGTTCGAGACAAAAACAAACAGTACATTAGATGATCAATGGAATTTTCAATCAACTGTCAAGTCGTTCTTTTCTTTCTTTCTTGTTTTTTTAATAAACTCATGAGCACATCGAGTTCAAGACTATCGAATAGATCGAATGACCTGATTATTGCATAAATCGATGTAAAAAGACTCGTGTAATACATATGACCTTAAATTTGTCATAAAAAATTTTGAAATTCAACTCTATTGAATATTGAAAAAAAGAGGAAGAGAGAGAGAGAGAATATATCTGAAATAAATATGTTTAATTGTAAGCTTTTGAGAAGATTAAATGATGAGTAAATATTTTGTTTAATTAGCATAAGAAGAAGAAGAAGAAGAAAAGAATGAGAACTCAATCCAACGACGATATAGTATTGAAAAATCAATATTCATTTTTTGTTTCTGTGTTATTCAAATACAGTCATCGGAGGATTTCGATGAATGAATAAATGAATGATCAAAAAAAGGTATTTGTATGTACAAAGACGAAGAGATTTTAATGTTTAATCAATAATCCGATTGAAAAAACACGATAAGTTGTCATTCTGTCTCTCTTTCGTTTTGATCACAATAAATATATGTACATATGAATAATAAGACAATAAACGGATTTCTTTTTTTTTTGTTGTTGTCATTTGCATATCATTAATAGATTGATGATGATCAGTGGGATATTCAAGGTACATCAATTCACAGCATTATTTGAAAAATATATGTGTTAGAAGGACGATTGGCGTTGTTTGCTGACACATATCTATTTCTCTCTCACCTACCTACTCCGTTGCTCGTATTTAAATCTCTTTCGTTCTCTTGCGTTCTAATTACATCGAAAGATAGAGAAAGTGAGAAAAAAAAAGATCATCGTCATATATCTTTTCACATCATTCCGATTAAGTTGGTTCATTCGACGAACAGTGTGTCATCCATCATCGAACAAATTTGAACGATGTTCATTCCAATTGTTTTCATATTTCTTTTTCTGAATGTTGTCATTCAATGTGAAGGTAGGCTATCGATATCTCTTCCTAGCATGTAGTTACTACTTCTTGGCTTTTGTTTTTTTTTCCATTGAAATCTATTCTTCACTACAGTTTGCACGCCGAATGTTTGCAATAAGCATGGCACATGTATTCCTATTGGCATGAATTCTTTTACATGTCAATGTGATTCAGGTTTTACTGGAGGGACATGTACAGAAGGTAGTTGAATGATATGAGATGATACTTCTTCTTTGAGGGAAACAAAATTGATCTTGTGCTTGATAATAGAACTAAATGAATGTGCATCGAATCCGTGTGCTAATAATGGCACATGCATGGATCTCGAGAATGGTTTTCTTTGTCAATGTGCTTCGGGATGGAATGGAACATTTTGTACTCAATCTAGAATTGTTCGTAAAAGAGAATTTATACGATTAGATCCGTGTCAATCATCACCATGTGGATCTGTTGGCAAATGTATTGCTACGAATCAACCGCAAATACCTTATTATTGTCAATGTCCAGATGGACAAAATACGATGTTCAAATGTGCCAATCCAAGTAAATGAATTGAAAGGAAATTATTTGTATGAAAAGAACACATTTGAAACATTTTACAGATCCATGTGAACCGAATCCATGTGGACCAGGCATATGTCAAATAACTGCTAATCTTTTGAATGGATATATCTGTCGTTGTAATGATGGAACAGTTCAAATAACCAATTGTTCAGAAGCTAAAAGTCCTTGTGAATCATCACCATGCGGACTACAAGGTCGTTGTTTGCCTTTAGCTGCTGCTCCTAAGGGATATATGTGTATTTGTCAAAGTGGTAGTATCACATTTACAAATCTCGAATCATGTCCAAATAAACCGATATGTACGGATACGTCATGTAAAAATGGTGGAACTTGTGTGCCGTATGCAGCCAATGAACCAAGTTGTAGTGCAAATCAAGAGAGTTCGACTTGTTGTCAATGTAAATTTCGTGATTTCGATCGCAGAGAGAAAATGGATCGTTGTTTTCGTTTTAGGTCCACCGAATTTCACTGGTTCCCAATGTGAAACAGGTTTGATTTGATAATTAGTTCAGCTAATAGAAATTCATATTTTTTTTATATAGAACTCGATTTCTGTTCAGCAAGTCCTTGTTCGCCACATGGCCGATGTTTATCAGGTAAAACTGGTTATCGTTGCCAATGTTTCGAAGATTATACTGGCGAGAATTGCGAAGGTACAAATGAAACGATTGATCATTTTTTTTTGTTTAATTTCATTTTTCGTCGTTTTAGTTCGAACTACGAGCTCGGGTTGTTTATCAAATCCGTGTACAATCGGAATCTGTTATCAATTAAACAAAAACGGGCCTGCCTACGTTTGTATTTGTCCCGATGGTACACTTAGTTTATCATGCAATTCGAGCAGTAAATTTTCAAATGACCAAACAAAAGCTTTTTTTCAAATCGATTTAGATTCAACTCGAAATCCATTCGATCTGCCCACGATTCCACCACTGGCAACAACCTCAATGGCATCACTAGTCTATCACAATCATGGAAAATACGGCGGAAGTCCAAGTCACAGTCATCATTTGCCATCACAAGTATCGACTTGTAATCCATCGGCAAGAAATATTTGCAATGGTGGTCAATGCATATTAGTCGATCGATCATATTACAAATGTCGATGTCGTGAAGGTTACACGGGAAGTCATTGTGAAACCAGTTGAGTAGAAATTTGAATCATATTTATTTATCTTGTCTTTTGTTTTGATAATTTCGAAAAATTTTCTTAGATATTAATGAATGTGCATCGAATCCTTGGTAAACTACAAACGAAAATCTATTCTTTGTTCATTTGCTTTTGTTTTTTCTTCTTCAAATGATTTAGTTTGGGTGGAGGTACATGTTATGATCTCATCAATGCATTTGCATGTCTTTGTCCCGATCGAGTCTTCCGTCCGCAATGTAATGTGACAGGTGCGCCAGCGATTTCGAAAGGAACATCAGTTTTAATGGCAACGAGTAATCGTATGTATTCGATTTCAAATCGTACGCCTAAGTAGATCTATTTCTTTCGATTTAAAAATCTAGATAAAGTTTCACATATCTATCCGGATCGATTAGCACAAACCGATTGTCAATGTCGAAATGGTGGTTTGTGTTTAATCAATCCCAATGGCATGAAAATGTGCCGATGTTTAAATGGATTTACTGGTCAATTTTGTGAGCAGACTGTTTGTAAGTTTGAATCGATTGATTGAAGAAACAATCACAAAATGTTGTTGTTCATTAGCTGAAAATCGAGGTTTAACTCCAAGTCAAGTTGCCTGTGCTCAAAATCTTTGTCAAAATGGTGGTACATGTCAACAACAAGGTTTAACAGCTACGTGCGTTTGTAAACCAGGTTTTACTGGTCAACGATGTGAATCAGGTTGAGTATTATTTTCTTTTTAAATTTTCTAACATATCGAATTTTTTTCTTGCTAAAGAATATTTCCGCTGTCAAGCCAATGGTCGTTTTGCTGATCCATCGAGTTGTAAACAAGGACGATATTTTGAATGCGTCTATTTTGGACAATGTATGTGAAAAGATGATTGTTGTTTATAGATACATATATGAATTTATAATATTTAGATGATTTGGGTTTACCAAATGGCGTTCTCTATAGTCGTAGTTGTCCCCCGGGTCTTTGGTTTAATGCACTAAATGATCGATGCGATTATCCAAGTGCTGTTCGTTGTTAGAAAAAAGACAAGCATTCATCGAAAAAGAAAAAGAAAAGAAAAGAATTCTCTGCTTTTGCCAATATTGTCTTATGTATAAATCTTTGTTTTTATTTCTCGGTGGCATGTTTTGACTCTTTTATCTCATAATTTTAGACGATTATTACTTGTAGATGTTTCATCTAATGTGTTGTTTTTTGCATCTTCTTATCCAATAAATATTCCTATAAGCGACAAAGAAAACGAAAAGAAAAACTTGATCTTTAGACATGAACGATTAATCAGATTATCATCAATCAGTTTTCCTTGAACGTAGGAAGAGAATCTCTCTTCTCTTCACTGGATAGAAAGGAAAAGACCAAGAGTACTGCACTTGTCTCTTTCTCTCGTTTGTCATTATACAATGATAGTGAAAAAGATTAATGCATTTACATTCAGAATTATCAGAGAAGACGAAGAAGAAGAAAAACACTGCAATGCAAACATGTTTTTTTCTTCTCTTTCTCTTTTTAGTTTAAGAGAAGAGTAAAATAGGACGAGTCTGTGGGTATTCGTCAGTACGAAGAGTGCTAATGCTGCTTCTTTAATTCAAATTAGTTTTTTTGACGAGAATGAATGACGGCTCTAATTTTAGTTCTAATTGTTCTTCTTAATAATTCTCAAAGTAAATTCACAAATGTTAAAAATCTTGAGTTTTTTTTCTTCTAAATTCGCATAGAAATTCAAACACTCTCGTGTTATCAATGTTCAATGAGATATTCGAACGCAGATTGTAACGCAAATAATTCAACTTATTTTACTGAATGTCAACCAACTTACGATACATGTTTGACAATTGTACTTAAACCAGGTAGACAATATCGTTTAGAAAATTGAATTCGTCAAAAACAATAAATTGCATTTAGATATTCTCGATGAAATTATTATAACTAAATATTGTACAAAACGTCTTGCTTGTGAACAACAAAAGAACTATACGCATTCGTTAACTCCTTGTCAACCGAATACAGAGGGTCGAAGTTGGGGCTGTGTGTCTTGTTGTGGTGACCGAGATTTATGCAACTATGATGATTCAAATCGATTGAAATTAAGCACATATTTAGCAAGAATTTTAGTTGGTTTTTACATAGTTTTCTTTTGTTATTCGTGTTGAATAAATGTAAATTAATCAATGAGAACACGTTTTTGATGTTTTTAAAAGTTTTTTCCCAGTGCCGTGAGGTGAAGCCGCGGCTCCCCTTTTTTTTGTAGGAAAAAGAAGAAGTCTATAAAGGACTTTTTTCATTTTCTTTTGCTCGCATTTTATTGGTGGTTTTTGTCTTATCAAGCGACAGCGAAAAATTCAAAAAAAGGCCACAAAATAAAGAACAAGCAAAAAACAACGTCTGGATGTAAAGAGGATAAAAATAATTGCGTACATTTAATTCATTTTCTTTTCACAGTTTTTCATGGCTCAATCTAGCAGAACGTCTACTAAGTGTTCACGACGGAGCTCGGTGGAATCTGTACGAATGTTTTTCTTTTATAAATATTCAATAATGATCGATCTGAATTTATTTCTGTTTTCCTAGCAAACATCATTGTGGGAAAAACTATTCGAGCCAACTCCACATGTACACTCAGATGCTCCGTTTGCTGACGATGACTTGACTGATTCATTCGAATCAAACCAGGGAAGAAGCATCGATTCAGAAGAGAATGATACCGATTCGGAAGTAGTTTCACCTTCATCACCCTCAACTGGGGAGGAAAAACCATGGCTAAATCAAACGAGACAACAACATTTACGAATTATTGCGAATGTAAAAAGTTTGGACGATATCGATGCGATAAAACAGGAAATTCGAGAAGATTTTGCTAGACAAGGATTAAAATGGAATGACGAAGAAGAAGAAATTCGACCGTGGTATTTCGGATTAACATCGATTCGTTTGGATTTCCAAAAAGCACAATTAATTAATGTTCAACTACTTTCTAAAGCTACACGAATTGAATCATGGTTAAAATTCAAAACTGAAAAACCAAAAATCAACGAAGACAATCAAACAAAGAAACCAGTTGCACATAAATTTGCCAACGATGTCGATATCAAACTTCGCTATGGCGCATTAACAGAACTTGATCAATTTTATTATTCACCGAAACATACCTGGGAAAATACGCCAGCAGATAGAGATCGCTGGACATGGTTTGTTCGATGTGATGATGGAAAAGCTGACAGACCTTTTATTCAATGGGAAATTCAAAAGCCAGATTCGAGACGAAAAAAACAATTGTTTATTAAGAATATAAATACGGTAGCAATTGTGAATTTAAATGTTGAAGGTTTCGATATATTTATATGTCAAAAATGTAATTTAAACGAATTCGAAGCAGTACCGTCAACATCGAATGCAAACAATCAACAACGGCAACGAGATGGATCTCGAAATAGAAATCGTTCAACAGGTTATAATCGGAACAATTCAAGACCACGACCACCGCCATCAATGAGTTCTGATAATAGTCGAAACAGCAGACCAGAACGAGTTAATTTCGGAATCTATCAACGTATTGGTGAAAATAAGGGGTGTTACTTTCCTACCATTCAATTCAGTTTGAGTATTAGCAAAGTCGGTATGCACAAGCAAAAATCAAAGAAGAACATTGACCATACACTTTCATTTCTGCTTGAATATTTACTTGCACATAATATTACTATTTGCTATGGAAATATTGTCGACAATGAAGGTCCTCAACCAAAATTATTCTTTCAACAGCCTATGCCTAATTTTGGCACATATATCATGGCATATTCATGGCAAATGCTCTCGATTGTTGGTTATCGTTTACAGAATCAAATGAATGATACATTTCGAAATACTTTACTTGGATTAGAATCGCAAAAGAATGCCGATGAATTGATCTATCGTGTTTGTGTTTATCTTTCACGAATATTTTCTATAAAACCATTTGCCGATATCAACGAAGAGTTGATTTATGCTATTCGAGAATCAAAAAGAAAACAAGATCATTCAGCATATGGACTCGTACGAAAACTTGATACATCAAATGTGAATGAAGCTTATATACCAACGGTTACGATTACACCGACGACTATTCGGATTAAACCATTAAAACTCTGTCGAACGAATCGAGTTCTTCGTGCAACAAGAGAATTCGGTTCGGCATTGGAACATTTCGTACTCATTGATGTTCGCGATGAAAATGGTCAGAATCTTTTGGGATATCATTTTCAAGATCTTCGAGAGGTTTTACTCCTGTACTTAACTGAAGGTTTCTCATTGATGGGTGATTATCGACCATATACATATCTACATCATTCACAATCACAGTTACGTGAAAGACAATTTTGGTTTTATTATCATGAGCAAGGCAAAAATCTTTCATTTGATGATGCATACACATGGATGGGATCATTTGATCATGAAAGAAATCCAGCTAAATATGCTGCTCGTATGTCTCTATGTTTTTCGACTACCAAACAGGCAGCTAAGGTAAACAAATTAATAAAAACGAAAAGCCATATCGATATGATTGGTTATTTAAACTAGGTTCCAATGGAACGAGTTTCTTTTCAAGAAGATATCAAACGACATACAGAAGAAAAAGAATATACATTCACAGACGGTTGTGGAACGATGTCTATTGAATTAAGAGACAAAGTAGAATGAATAGTTTTTGTAAGTCGTAAATACATATTAAAGATTGATTTTCTTTTAACTAGATCAAGAAAAAACTACATATTAAAAAAGATTTTAGTGCTGTACAATTTCGATATGATGGTTCAAAAGGTGTTGTTAGTCTAGACCCAACAATCACGAGAGATATCGATTTAGTTATTCGAGATAGTATGAAGAAATTCAGAAGTCCGCATGATATTTTCGAAGTATGCAAATTATCTGCACCTCGGCCATTGTATCTCAATCGACAAGCAATTCTTCTTCTTTCATATCGACAAGTGCCTGACGCATCGTTTATCGTTCTTCAACAACAAAATCATCTTCAACTTATTCGTGCACTTTTACGTAATAACGACGCTGAAAAATTGATCCTTCACAAAGTGCCATCATGGTTCTTGCCACGAGATATTAATAAAGCAAAAATTGATTATATTCACGAGCCATTCTTTCGACAATTATTGATCGCTGTTTGTGTACAATCAATGAGAGAATTACTTCAACGAACTCGTATTCGAGTTCCACAGAATGAAGGTCGAAATATGATGGGCGTAGTTGATGAATACGATGTTCTTGAACATAATGAAGTCTTTATCCAGTATACAGTTCTCTCAGATCAAGATGCTGATGATGGTTTTAGTAATGAAAATGGTAATTTACAGATACTAAATGGATGTCAAGTTGCCATAACCAAAAATCCATGTCATCATCCAGGTGATATTCGAACGTTTAAAGCTGTTGATAAACGTGAACTTCGACATTTGCGAGATGTAGTTGTGTTCTCACAAAAAGGCGATCGTCCAGCACCACATGATATAAGTGGATCGGATTTAGACGGTGATGAATATATCGTTGTTTGGCACGAAGATCTTGTTCCAGTTCATACGGAAAATGCTAAACCCTACGATTATGATTCGGCAATTCAATCACGCGACCATAATGGACCTATTGACCGAAAAGTTATTAATAATATTGTTTTGGAGATAGCTGAAAATGATTATCTAGGTCGATTATCGAATTTACATTTGGCATTTGCTGACAAATTTGGTGTCGACGATAATGAAAGAAGAAATCGTGGTGAAGTAAATTCAACTGTTACGCTGGCAGGTGCAATTAGTATCGAAGTTGACAGTGGCAAAACAGGTTATCATCCATTGAATGATGCTGAAATCAGAAACTTAAATAGTTTACTCGGGGATGAACGACCTGATTTTATGGATAAACCAGATTTTAAACAGTATAAATCGCAACATGTTCTCGGCAAGCTATATCGATCATCGAAACGAACACTACGCGGATGGAATAAACTTGTTCGATACCATCGTCATTTACGACATTTAGAAGTTCGAATAAAGGCAAATCTTGATGAGGAAGAAGACAACGATCTGGATTCAAATGCTAATGGAGGATCAAATATTGAAATCGACGAGTCTCTATTCACTGGAATCGATAGAAATAGAAATCAGTACAGAAATTGTACACACATCGCTCGAAAACTCGATTATGTTTATCGTCAAGAAATCTTGGAAATTTTAAATTTATACGGTCTATCACATGAAAGTGATTTATGGTGTCGAAATTCAGTGAATGGTCTTACTGGCGAATTAGAAGACACAGCATACGCCGAACTCGAACAATTGGTCACACGAACACGAGATCGTATTTATCTTGAGCTTGTACCATACTGTGATAGTAGTAACACTCAGAAATGCAATAGTGATACGCCAATATCTGAATTATGTACAACGTGCAAATTTGGTCATATATATACCGCACTTGCTTGCTATGAGATTTGTTATAAATATGCACAAGAATCTCAACAGGCACCTATTTTAAGTTTACCATGGATATTTGTTAGTTATCTTTTAAGCAATCGATGGGATCAAGGCATTTCTTCTCCAGTAATTAATCTTTTGGGTAAAACAATGAAGACATATCTTGAAAATATAATTGACAGAAAACGTCGTTTATATTTCGATGAAACTTCAATGAAAATTCAAATAGTCGGTCGGTCTACGACTGCGATTGAAGAAATTCCAGTCATTGCTTGTGCTTTTATTGAAATCTTGCTACATTATAGCAACTTAAAGAAACATCAACAATGGTTATCAATACTTGAACAATTTGTAAAGAAGATCATTCCTCGTTCATCGAATGCTAAATGGGAATTCTCAGGAAGATTTCATAAAATAACTCATAACGACGATTTCTACGTTGTTCTTCTAAAATCTATTGCATGGTCAGCCGATGACGACAACCAAATTCATGAATACTTTGACACAATTCTCCAAATTTGCTTTGACCGAAGTCGTCGTTCAACAGAAAATGCAGACATACTCGAAATCAGTGAAGACATCATACTACTACTCCAAAGAATGGCTATTAAAGAAACAGTTCAGGAAGAATAAACCGAGTTTTTTTTGTGATATTAATCATTTTTAATAAAGATCTCGCTATAGTTCTATGCATAGTCATTGCAAGTAAACAGAATCTAGCGCCGTCTAGAACTCATTCGTTTATCATTGGCTGAGATTGACATTCGACTCAAAACTGTCTGTCGCCTCGAACGATCAAGTGCACACGACGTTTATTTTTGGTTTTTCTTTTTCGACAATGATGGAATTCGATAACATACCGCTTGATAATCAAAGTCCAAATACAGAAACCAAAGAAACAGCAATTCTTTCATCATCTCTATTAGACGAAATCACATGTGCTATTTGTTTGGATATTTACGATGAACCCAAACGAACATCTTGTTTGCATGTTGCATGTCGACGTTGTCTAGAAGAATATCATCATTCGTGTAAAAATGAAATGGATATAGCAACATGTCCACAATGTCGAGCACCGTCGATTCATTTGCATAATGGTGATGCAAGTTGTCTTCCACCGGCCATTGATAAAGAACAATTGATAAAACTCTATCGACAAGAACAAGAACAGACAATTCAACATATTGGCCTATGCAATTTATGTCAAAACGATTCGATTAATCTTCACGGTCGATGTTTTCAATGTCAAGAAGATTATTGTCAAACTTGTTTCAATTATCATGCACATTTTCATTTGTCACATAAAACTCAAACATTTGCTGAAATTCGTCATCTACCCAAAGCACCAGTTGAATTCGATGAAGCCATTTCACTGACATGTTCAGCCGAACATCACAAACGACCATTCGAATTCTACTGTGTTAAATGTTCGGAATGTCTTTGCTCGGAATGTTTAATCGACGAACAAAAATCTCATCATCGACAACAAACACATCCCATTAAACTTCTCTCGCAAATTGCTCAAGAACATCGCTATGATCTCGAACGTTTACATACAAATAAATTGACCATACTTCATCGAGAATTACGCGAAGCTATTGATTTTATTAGTAAAATTCTCGATCGTGATCGACGTTTATTTTTCATTTTCGATCAACTACAAAAGCAAGAAGAAAAAGTCAATGAACTCGACAAATTAATTCAAACATTGATTCATCATGCACATGATATCTACGTTGTTCTCTACGAAAAACAAGCTCGAATTACATTAACAGAAATTCTACATGAAAGACCACCACGACCACGACAAGGTTTTCTATTAAACGGTCTTCGATTTGAACCACCTTCGAGTAAGATCTCGATTATTCGAGTTTTAGAAATATTCTATTGTTTTCGTGTATAATTAGACGTACGACCTTTTATGAAAATCATTTTACCATTTGAAATTCTTCCGACGGTTAACGATCCGCCAGCTCAACATGTCGAACATGTCTATCTCGATTTTCATCAAGCCAAAAATCAACAATATCCAAAACCATTGATTGGCTATCAAATTTGTTACGAACAATCGGACTCAGCATTTCTACGTCTATTCGGCTCGTTTATACCTCAACAAATCAAACAATTTACTTGCTCATTATATTTGTATTCATATATAAACAAACAATTTCAAAAAGAAGATACAACAGAATTTCTATTCAATTTTCCGAAAAAATTCGATCTTGAAATGAAAAGTCAATCGAAATCCGATACAATCACGTATTCCGATCTTAATGATCAGATAACAATCATCTACGATTATAAAATCGATTGTTTAACTATTAAACAAGTTAATTATATGTTTGGCTTATCGATTCACGAGCGAAAAAAAGAGAACTTTCTCGGATTTGATTTGCAATTAACATCGATTCATATTCGTTTTCTTTCGAACAAAGAACAACTTCTCATGTGTGGATTGAAATCAAATAATAATAAATTAATTTGTTTCATCTACGATGTTAATACGCTCGATATAATCGATACATATTCGTGTTATATCGGACAGAATATCAAGCAAATTCTCGATGTTCGAATTTATAATGACGAACTTATTTGCATTTGTTTTCAAGCAATTGATCAACGTTTATATATGTGGATTGGCAAGGATACAATCGAAGAAATAGCTTTCAATGGTATCGAATTCGGTGAAACAAAGTGTGTCATCGATCGATTAGCAATCAGTCAATCGATGGATCTTTTAATAGCCTATCGAAATAACGAACAGGATGATACACGTACTTGTTTTGCAATGAGTAAATATGTACTTCCGTATTCGGATGGCGAACAATAAATAAATGTATATTTTTTTAGTCAATAGGATTTCTTTTGAGTTCAACGGGGTTATGTGTTTGTTTGTTAGTTTTTTTGTTTTTATTTGGAATTCGTGATCTTTCTTGTTATAGTTGAATAGAACTAATCAACAAAAGAGACAAAAAAACAGAACGGAAAAAAAAACTTTCTAATAGTTTGTTTTTTTGGCTAGAAAGCAGCGCCATTGAAAGCACCGGTGGCTGCTTGAGGTCCGAGAAGGATCGATCGTTGTTCGCGACTGATTTGTTCGGCAACTTGAAGTAATTCTTTTTGGATGAGGATAGGAAAAACAAGGACACACAATGTTGATGTTAACCTAGAAAAGATGTTCAAGTTGAAATATTCGAAAAAAAATGAAAACAATTCAACATACCACCATGCTCCTGTACGACCTTTGCTAAACATTGATTTTGTTGTGTTTATCATAGCAGTATTGACGGTTCCGACAGCCTTTTGAAGACTTTCAGGAAACATTTCTTTCAATGCAGTGACACGTTCTAAAAATGTTTCATCTTCAATTGGTTCATCGTCGTCGTCGTCGGCATCATCATCATCATCATTCACGACAGGAACATTCGATCTTATAATTGTTGTTGGTGGATTGATTTGAACTGTTGATTGTTGAAGTATGGACGCTAATTCAGGATCGAGCACATCGATATCATTCACTGTTGCTGAATTCATCATCATCATTTCATCTGTTGGAGCTAATCCAGTATCATCTTGAGATGCTAAGATTTCTTGGATTACATCGTCATCCATGTCCATTTTTGTTGGAGAAAAAAAGAATACTGATTTGTTTTTATCTGCAAATAAAAATCTTAGCATTCATACAGATATTTGATTTATAAACAAGGATTTATTAGCAGTAGATATGAAAGAATTCCTTCTCTCGGCTGGTTTATCAAATACAAAGAATATTATCTGTACAAATACATTTTGAAAGACCAAAAAAAACTGTTTGCTAGTTGTTATTTTCTTCTCGTTGATCATCATCATCATCATCGTTTTCATCTTGATGATTGCTGTTGCTTGATTTTCGTCTTGTACGTCGTCGAGTTGCTTTCAAATTATCACGATTTAAAATATCGAATCGATTGAATCGATCGGTTACATCAGCACTTTCGCTTGCTGATGCACTGCACGATGCTAATTGATGATCATCACTCGTGGGAAATGCTTCACTATCTTCACCTTCCGATATGCTACTATCGGGACGTTTTTGTTTGTCAACAGCTGATTGAATTTGTTGTTCGAGTTCGACACTTCGAGGATCGGATAGGTATTGATCTGAAAATGAAACGAAATTCGATAGGAAAGGACGAGATGAGTATGACAATCGAACCTTTACGAGTGGCAAAACCAGGTGGTCGAAGCGATAGATTAATTCGACCGTCGAGAGCAAGACGAAGAATATGATTAGCAGCACGATACACATCAGGACGCGAGGCTTTTGCTGTTAGAAATCCACGTTTTATTGCCCAAGCTAGGTGAAAAAACAACAACAACACGATGAATCGTCTCTCGAATAAAAGAATTTTTCTTCTACCTTCACAAATATCCATTGCACTGTATTTCGGATTTTCTTCTCCCAATTTTTCAATTTTTAAAAGCTTTAATATCGGTAACCATTGTGCTAAATATCCAACGGATGTATACGGTTCTTGTACCTGTGCAATTGGATAAATTCCCGCTAAAATCTATTGAAAACACACAATTGAAAGTAAAAACAATATTGAATTTGCAAAAATTTCTACTTGTAATGGTCGTTCGACATACGACGGAAAGACCAAACCAGGACAATCACATAGCCGAACAGTTGGCGTTAAATTTATCGTTTGAAAGTGTTTCGTATGACCTGGCGTGCGTGAGACACTCACAACTTTATGTCCGACAATACTGTTCAATACTGACGATTTGCCAACATTCGGATAACCTGTAAAACCCAATGTTATATAATTATTCGCTTTAGCCGGTTTATTCAATGGTGAAACATCGATTTTTTCATGTTCAATATTGCTTTCTTTATTTTCATCGTTCATACAATCGTGAATATGTTGTTTCCATGATGATAAATCGATATCAGATGAGACTAATGATGCAACACATTCGTACAAAGATAGAGGACCGATGGCATAGTAATTCTTTCGGCGAACAGTTCGAGCCATGACTTGATAGTTATCGAAATCGTCGTGTCGAGTCGAGAGATCTTTTGGATAGGATGTGTAGGTTAAAATATGTAATTGAGGAAATTTTTCTGAGAAATAATCTTTGACAGCAACGACAATCGATGATGGAACAAGATCGATTTTATTTAGAATGACTATCAGTTGTTTTTTATGAACTTTAGTCACGTAATCGTACAGTGCCGGAGAGAAATGAAGAGTCTAGACAAAATGATTGACTTGAAATGTAAAAAAGAAAATAGAATATTTACTGCGAATCGAACATCGACAATCATGAGAATGATATCAGAGATTTCTACAGTCCGCCATAATTGTCGCCAAGTTTCTAAATTCATTTCGAAATAACTCAAATGTTCAGCATCGAAATTGGCGAAGATCTTCTCTAAATATCCCTTAAAAAAGAAAAAAACGATTTTATTGAACTTCGTTTGTTGCAAATCGATTGATGTTTTACATTGAAATACGTTTTTTCCTGTTGTTCTAATTGTTCTTTCGACATTTCGTAAGTCCACGGCGGTCGTACCGGCATATCCAAAGCGCTTCCCGGTCGATAGATTTGCTCGATAGGAATTTCCAAAGATTCCTCCGAAAGTTTCTCAATCGGTAATTGAGCTAATTTCTTCCGTCGTTCGATTTCATCTCGAGAATCTCGTTGAAAATGAAGACGATATCTAAATAGATTTAGTTTGCTCATTAAAAAGAAATTTTATTCTTCGTTTCGAACCGATTGGGATTATACGCGCTACTGTCACGAGTCGGTTGTTCGTTGAGTTTTCGACGCGAACTATGCGTCGTTGTGTTCGTATCGACTGCACTCGATTCATCATCCGAGTCCGCCCATTTATCACCTAAATACACGAATTTACAAGAGAAAAAAAGACAAAAAATCAACGATCTACCTTGTGCTCGGATTTTTTCACGTTTCAATTTCAATTGTTCTTTTTTCTTTTTCGAACTAAACGGTTTTTTTCTTGTTGAACTCATGTATCTTGAAAAGAAAAAAAAACACAGATTTATTATTTATCATCTGCAGAGACAAGAAAAAGGAATAGATTAATATGAGTTTAAAAATGAAGACAAAAAAAAGAAGAAGAGCATCACAAAAAGTGCTTGGCATTCGGAGATTATCGAGGACTTTGATTAAAATATTGATTCGTTGGAGGTTTTTTTCCGATGCAAAATACGCTGAAACCTAAACTTATTAAATAGTCATGATCGAGTAAAAGACGACCATCGAAGAGAAACGATGGCTTTTTCATCGTGCTGTGGATTAATTGATAATCTAATTTCTGAACAAAAAAAATTGATTTCCAGGAAGAATATTTGTTTAATCTACTTTAAATTCATCCCATTCGGTACAAATCACAATCGCATGTGAATCTCGAGCGGATTCATAAGCATCATTCGCTATTTGAACATGGTTTCGCACTAAAAATAGGTCAAATTGTTTTTGAAGTATTTCAGTTATCTCTGTTTACATTCTAGTTCAGTCTTGCCGGTCTGTTCCGATAGATCTGTAAACATTCTCTGCAATGAAACTTTCGGATCATAAATATGTAATGACGCTCCTTCGGCTAATAAATATCGGCAAACATAAATGCTCGACGATTCCCTAGAGAAAGAGAAAGAACTGATGATTTTTTGTTCGTTTGAAATTGGCAAACCGTGTATCAGCTGTATCTTTCTTGAACGCAAAACCGTAGATAGCAATTTTCTTGCCGTTAACACTGCCGAAAAGATTCTGTACGATCATCTGAGCAAAACGTTCACGTTGCCAATCATTAATTTTAATAACTTGTAGCCAATATTGAGCGACAGGCTCGAGTTTTAATGATTCAGCAAGATAGATTAAATTGTAGACGTCCTTTTGAAAACAACTGCCACCAAAACCTGAACATCATCAATCGAACACTTTTGAGAACATGAAAAAAATCGATCGAGAGATGAGTTTACCAATACTAGCGTTGAGAAATTTATTTCCAATTCGTGAATCGAGTCCGACAGCTTTGGCCACTTCACTAACCGATGCGCCTGTTGCTTCACAAACAGCTGATATCGTGTTGATACTTGAGATTCGTTGGGCTAGGAACGCATTTGCAACCTGAGAGAATTTTAGTTGAAGAGATATTCAAAAACTACGAACTAGTTTCGATAATTCCGACGACCAAGTGTTTGTCGTTAAGATTCGTTCTTTCGGAACCCAATGCTCATAGATCCAGGAGAGTTTGTTAATTGCCGCTGCTCCATCGGCTGTTTCATCTCCACCAATGAGCACTCGATCGGGCGCGAAAAGATCTTCGATAGCCGAACCTTCAGCTAGAAACTCGGGATTCGAGAGAACTTGATAGTTAACACCTCGTTGTTTGTTTGTTTTCAAAATTGTTTTTATCGATTCAGCTGCTTTGACAGGCACAGTCGACTTTTCGACGACGATTTTGTCATCGGTTGCTGTATGTGCGATCTGACGAGCCGCTTCTTCGACATAGCGCAAGTCAGGCGCTCGGCCCTATTTTCAAACACAAAATTTCAATCGACAAAGTCAACAAAAAAACTTACATTGCCAAAACCGTAGGATTTCGTCGGCGTATTGACACTAATAAATATCAGATCTGCTTCTTGAATGGCTGTTTTCGTGTCAGTCGAGAAGAATAAATTTCGATTACGAATCTTTTTGACAATTTCTTCTAAACCAGGCTGAAATCAACGAAATGCATCGTTTGTTAATACAAAAAAAGGCAAACACTCACTTCAAATAAAGGTAAATTATCCGAATTCCATGCTGCTATTCGCTCGACACTAACATCGACGACAGTTACTTGAATATGCGGACATTTACTCGCGATTACCGCACACGTCGGTCCGCCGACATATCCCGCACCTGATCAAACAAAAAATCTCTTCCTAATCTCAATTCGACTCTTCATTTACCTATGCAACATATTCGAGATATTGGCTTGTCACGATTGTCACCATTCTCATTCCCATCATTCGGCATATCCGTTTTTATTCTCAATCTAAAATTGAATTATGTCAAGTACATGAGCGTCATCACAGTCGATATGCATGTATGGATGTCGTTCGAAAGCTAGACAAACTTCGTCGATTGTTAAACAAATAGAATTCGTTTTCGAGAAAATTTCCGAACAAATTCGATGGAATTTTTCTTCGAGAGATTTCCCATCGACTGGCTTACGGATAAAACGAAGAAACGATGTATGAACAATATTCGGCGTTTGCAATGCCGGTTGATCAGCTTCTGGTACGCAAATCGTTCGAATCGATTCACGAAATTGTGTCACACCGTTAGTTTCGTCTTTGAAGAGAAAATAACCTGCAGCTTTCGATAATTGAATACTATCGATTGAAAGAACAATTCGACCTTGATGTGACGATTGTTTCAGTTTGCGAAAACATTCTTTCCAATGTTGTAAACATTTATCTGGCGATTGAGGCCAAGGAAATTTGAAACTGTATAAAGTCGAAATTGTTATATGTAAATGTTCGATTGGATAGAGATAGATCGATTGTTTTTCGTCATCAGAGAAATTCATTCGAAGTTGATCGATTAATTGATGATAGAAATCAGCAAATTCAATCGGTTTTGGCTTATGAAATAACGCACAAATGATCAGACCGAATGTGTCCTTCTTTTCATTTCGAGAGATTTGTTCGATTAATTCGTCACTTTCAAAATCCATCTTCACAATCTGAAACAAGACATTCGTTATTTATCGATTTCTATTTCTAGTCGAATATGCGTTGTAAATGCTAATAAAAATAATAATCCAACGAGTGAGTGAGTGAAAAATTACTTTTCGTCTCAACCAACAAACAAATCTCTCGATAGATGGCGTTAGTTCGTTTTCGAGTTCAAAATTTCTAGGTTTGCAAGTGTAGATTTTATTTATGATAGAAAAAAATAGTTGAATTACGAATGAATAATAGATGAGACAAAAAAAGAAGAAGAAGAAAAAACTGCAAATTAGCATATGAACACAAAAAAAACGAGAAAAAAAAACGAAATTGAAAATTAGACAAAAATCATACCATACAAAAATTCACACGATTCAAAGAACGCATCAGCAGCAACTTGGCAGTAAGAGTTTTGTTTGAACTAATTTCGTAGAAAAAGAAAAGCAGCAACTAGTGAACGATATTTCTCTCACATTCGCGGTGAATAAGCAAAGAAAAACAATCGATAGATAAATATAAGACTAATCTAACATCGGTCGGTTGGTTTATTCAGGTCTTTGGCTACCTAATTTGAATCTTCCGATTTCGTTTCGTGTTTTTTCCTGAGAGAGAAAGAGAGAAAATAAAATGTAAGAATAACCGTAGAAAAGCGAACAAATTCTAGGAGCAGATGGAGGACACATTCACACACACGCACACACACAAGGAAGAATCATTCAATTGGCGTTCATTCACATAGAACAATCTGACATCCACGACAAAAAGGTTTTGTTTATTGGTGACGATTCGAATATCGGCTTGGTACTTGTGGACGACCGCCATCCGACAACGGAGAATCATGACCGCCAGCTGAATCATTTTCATCTTCTTCATCGCTGTATTGCCTAAGAAAATCAAGTGTGTGCTTTGTGTTCAATGTGCAGTTTTTTGTTTTGCCTTACCCCTGATGATTTCCGGATTTTTTCTTCGCTGCACTTTTTTGTTTCATTTGTTTAACTGATGTTCGATTTCGTTGAACAATTTGTTGTTGTGAATTCAAACGATTCTGTTGCAAAACAACGTTCTGCGTTGAACCGAAGCCGGAATTCGGACTAATTGAACCTGGTGTACCGTAATCAGCCAAGATGCCTGATGAAGATAACGATTGTGATGGTCGGATCGGCGTTGTGCTTACGAGATCCGTCAGTGATGATGATGCTGCCCAATTGCGATTATGTTGATTGGAATTCAGATTTTCATTATCGCTGAATGCACGATGTGCATCGTAACGTCGTCTATCGTTTGTTGGTACGATCGGTGGCGAGACAAGATGAAGAAGTGTTGAGTTATCTGCTGTGGGTGATGTTGGTGAGTCGTATTGAGATTGCATATGTTGAAAGCCAGTTGATGAATAACGTTTCGCGTATTCAGTTGAATTCGGCGATAGATTCTTTCGACGATTTAATGTCGATGGTGTTTTAGAGAAATCGTAGGTTGATGGTGAATTATTGTTATTATTGTTGTTATTTGTTTGTGGAGATCGGTAATCTTCGTTCGATTGAATGTTAAGATTATTGTAGAGTGCATCTATTTGATCGATTGTGTCGTTGAAACCAGTCGAACCATTGGATTGTCGATGATATCGATGAACCATTTGGTTAACTCGTTCGAAATTTTCATTGTTCAACGGTTGATAAGTATTCGATTTCGGTCGATAATGTGCCGGAAGTCTTGATATTGTTGGATCGTTATTACGGAAACGTCGTGCATGTGCCGATGAAAATTGTCCGTTGGGCTGATTCATGACTGCTGCGCTGGATTGTTCGTCACTTGAATAGTTTGTTGTTATACCTTGTGAACGTAATTCATCCGAACTGAAATAACCTGATGAACGATTCAATGAACGATCCGATGAATGGAAATCACTGTTGATAACAACGGTATTTCCGGGTCGTGCTGCAATGTTTTGTATGGATACACGGCCATCTCGAGATGTTGTAACGATGGCACGTGTTGGTTGATCGAGTGCGACCACAGTCGGTTGTTCGGGCTGTTGTGGCGGTCGTTTTTCGATTTCAATTTCGAATTCAATGTTCGAACCGAGAAGATTACCGAGACTGCCTGAACGTCGTTGAACTTGTCGACGATATGTGGAATTTGTGCTTGGTGAATATGGATAGGATTCACTTGTTTGTTGTTGTTGTTGTTGTTGTTGTTGCTGTTGACGATCTTGTTCGTGTAAAGCTGAATGGTATGATGATGAACGTGTTTGTACACCTAATGGAGATGAATACTCATTCGGAGTTTCATACGCACCTAAATCATAGGAAATCAGTTTGTTTTTGAATAATGAAAATGCGAATTGTTTTTTTTTTGTTTATGAAAAATAAAAATGAAAGAAACTATTTCTCAGTCAGATAAAAAAAAGAAAGGTCATTAGTAAACGCAGAAAGCTTTGAAGAAATCAACACAAGATAGGTTTTATTCGCTTGCACCCGATCTAAGAGGGTAGCACAAGAAAATAAAATTTGAACCTGAAGTTGAATAAAATATGTTTTTTTTTAAATGTAAAATTTCAATCGTCGTTAAAGAGAAAATAAATGATTTCGACAAAACAATTTATTCGAGATTGATCTTACCGATTCGTGATCGGGCTTGTCTCTGTTGATAATCAGAGTTAACAGGTACTGGCGGTGGTGGACGATAGCTAGCAGCATGAACACGTTGATAATGTAATTTCGAACGTTGTTCATCTTCTTGTTTAGCTCGTGCATAGATTTCCGGTTCGCTAGCTCCATGTTTAATTGTTTGCGATGGACTTTGTCGAGCACCTGGCGTTTTTGTTAGATCAGGTACTCGAACAATAGCGATGACTTCACTTGGACTATAGGTACCGAATGTAACTTGACTTGGTGGACTCAATGATGTGACTTCGACAGAACGTGGACCTGCACTTAATGCACGATTTGTTGAACGATATGTTGGACTTTGAATTGGTTTGAATCCAGTTTCTTCAACACGAATTAAGTCATTTTCACGTGTGGTTACAGTTGATGTATGAGGGATTTGAGGTGGTGGCGGTAATGGATAGGATAGACTGTCCGATGGAGGCGAATCGAGGCGATAAGTTTGAGTTTGTTGACGAATTTCGCTTGTTGGTGTGTAAGTGGATTCAGGTGGTGCTCGAATCGATCGTCCTGTTTCGTAATATTGTGGACGTTCGTTTAGCAAAACACGTTTAGCTGATGTTGTTAAACGTGGAGTTTCATCGGATGAACTTTCTGGCGAACGTGCAGGTGGCAAAGCTGTTGTTGTTGTCGTTGTTGTCGTTGTCGTCACAACTCGTTTCGGACCGCCTGGACTACTGGCTCGTTCGGTTGTAGTTGATTCTTTGATTTCATGTGTACGTTGAACTTGACATTCGACATGTGTTTCAGTTTCGATTGTTTCAATTTCATCGACAACTAACGGTTTAACTGAATTCGAACGAGATTGAGTTGTAATTGGAACTTGACGAAGTGAACTAATACCACTATGATAATTGGCGATATTTTCATAATCCGATGGTGGCGAATTCGTTATTTGTCGACGAATGTTACGAGTTTGTGTTGGTTGATTTAATTGATCGTTTGAGATGATTTCGGTATCGTATTTGAATGTTGATCGAGACACTGAATCATCGCCACCGTGAATTGTTGTTTGATCGGTATCAGAAGCTAATCGTCGACCGTATCGTGAACTGGCTGTTGCAGCTGAATCGATATAAACACCACTATCACGATTTGTTGGTGTGTAATTGACATCATCGAGTACCGACGATGACGCATTGTTTCGCCATGATGTTGAACTTGCTGGAACATGATGACTTGTTGCTGTTGAATAATCGAATATGCCTGAATCAGATGAAATAGCCGGTTTATGTGGATCACGAATTGGTTTAGTTGTAGTCGTAATAGGAGTTTCATGAGAAATATGCGGTGATAATTCAATTAGAAGTCCTTTGCCTAACAAAGAAATGAATTTGAGTTTATTGGAGAATTCAATGTGCAAATCTACCTTTGCTTGTTGGAACATGCGAAAGAATATTTTCCATGTTTGTTTCATTGAATGTTGATTTCGATCGATGACTGAGATACGATGCATCGTATGTTTGCGGTGTACTTTGAGAGAAATCTCGTGAACGTGGTTTCGACGAACGTCGTCGTGAATCCAATGATTGATCCTGTTTGGTTGTTGTTGGATCGCTTAGTTCGTCTTCGCTTTCATCGCCTAGATCATCACGTTTTTGTTGGGTAGATTTCGGCGTACTTTGATAGATTGGTGGCGGTGAACCGCTTAAATCCGAATCAATCGATGAGATCGTTCGTTTATCCTTGATTCGAGTATCGACTGGTGTTTCATGTTCAGTTGATTTAACCATTGAAGATTCAAGTGTTGATTTGATAGTGTCGAAACCAGTACGACCTAGACGATCACTTGATTGAACACGAGATGGAGCTGTGTGAGTTTCACTCATACGACGTTCATTTGCTTGAAATTCGTCACTCTACGCGAATGAAGATAAAAAAAAACAATTTTAATTCAAGAAAAAAATACACAAAACTTTCGTTGAACTCCTTGTGTTGTATGTGCAATAGATGTCCCGTGATGAAAACATACTCACATGAAAAATCGAAAATCTCCCTTTGAGAACTACGCATTTTCCGTTTCTATCCATAATTTGTCCTTCTTTCTATTCAACTGTGTGATCATTGAACGAACGATGTGTGTTAAAGCTCACTCAATCTTCGAGCTCGATATCGTGTACATAACAGATGGATTAGTTCGTGAACAGCTCTTTTCTCTTCTCTCTCTCTTTCTCTCGTTCGAAACACATTGAAAAACAAATGAAGTGCTTTGAATCGTGATAAACGACAAAAACTAAACAGAGAACCCATCACCACAATGAGCTTGTGAGTTTTGTTATACATACGATATATGATCGTCGTCGACCACTGATACGATGAACTCGTCTCTGTGGAACGACGGTATTCGATGTTAATTGCGTCTGTAAAGATGATCATTGGCGAAGTTATAATCTTTTGTGTCAATTGATTTTTTACTCCTCCCGAACAGCGTGTTTTTTTCGATTAGTATAATGAAGACAAGAGATAGAAAAACAAGAAAGCAAATCCCACGCACGTATATATGTATACACTCAAGAAAGATAAAAGCAACTATTGACCCAAGGAGAAAGTATGAACGAAAGAGTTCTTTCTAAGATCATATCCGAGTGTTTTTTACTCACCGATCGACGTTGTAGTTGTTCTTGTTCTTCGAATATTCGTCGTCGTTCGTTAAGATTACTCGATACGGATGATTTGTATTTCGTTGAATCATCTGGAAGATTTGTTGTTGTTGTTATTGTTGTTTCGAATGCATTTCTCAATTCACCAACACGACCTGCTGATGGTCGATCGATTACATTAGTTGAAAATGGACTCGTACTACCAGCTTGTTGTTGTTGTTGTTCGAATCGTGATCGACGTTCGTCAATGAACGACGATGATGATGACGAACGTTTCGGTGGTTGTGGACGATCATCATCAACAGTTGTAGTCGTGATAACTCTTTTGGTAACATCACGTGATCGACTCGACTAGAAAATAAATTCAATTGAATATTTATATTCAAGTTCGGATTTAAAACAAAAGAAGAAGAAGGAGAGAGATCTTGGAGAAATAATAAATTCGATTATGTTAGTCACAGACACGCATTCACAAGATAAATATTAAAACAAGATGATGAGTGCAAACATGACATGCAAAACGTGCAAGATATTCGTTGTTCTTTCTCTCAGATGTCCGAAACTTACATCACCTCGAATCCATCTAAAATTTATTTGTTCATCTTCATCGGATGATGACTGAAGATGATAGATAGTTTGTAGCGATTGTTTTTCAGGTGATGCTCCTCGAGAGACACAAACGAGAATTTCTTTGACAGCATGTCTCGATGAGGGAGATATTTGTGCTTGACACGGTTCAGGTAATGTTCGATCACGTGTCGAAACTTTTACTTGAACTTCTTTGAATCGTTGCTGATTATTTGTCGGCAAAATTGCTACATGTTGAGCTGTGATATGTCCATTGGTTGACTTGCCAAACTGTGATATAATTACATAAGGGGATAGTAGAATCACGAATCGAAAAACGAAATTGGTTAGGATTAGTCTACCTCGAAAACTCAAGAGTCCGTTAAAAACAAACTAATCTAAACTAAACACTACGTTGATATAGGCGTGCGCGCTTTTACCTGATCGAATCGTTCTTCATCGGATGATGGCGCATAGATTTGCTTCAATTTGTTTCTCCAATCGGAATCTCGTCTTTGTCCAGCTTCATTGACAATTGTTGTTAGACCGTGATAAGTTCGATCGTCACCAGTGACAACATACGGATCGGAAACATCTTCTTCGGATGTTTCATCTCGTTGTTGTTGTTTTGTTGGTATTGTTAATTCTTGACGATGTATTGATGGCGAACGACGATCGGAATGTTGTTGTTGTTCGAATTCAACGTGATATTCTTCACTAACGATTTCATCGCGTTCAGTTTGACGACGATCAGCAAAATGTGTTGATGGTGTAACTATGTTCGATATACGATCGTAATTCGATGATGGAACAGTTGAAATTGTTGCTTGACTTGCTGATGGCATCGACGGATATTGACCTGGACGAACACGATCATAGTTTGCTGCTGTTATTGTTGTTGTTGATGATGGTGGTGTTGTTGATGAATCGAATCGTGTATCTGTACGTTGAGCACGTGCTGATGATTCGATATCACGAGCTAATTTCGAATCATAGACTATTTCCGTTGTATAATTATCTTCGAATGACCACTGTCGATTTCGTGGCGTATGTTCAACGGGTACTTGTCGTTCGAATAACGACGATGTTGTCGAATGTGGTACTTGAGGAATTTCTTCATAAACATGACTTGTTGCTGGTTCAATAGTTACAATTGTCGACGTTTTTGGATCGACTGAATGTGCTGGTACACGTCGATAAACTTCTTTGACAACATCATAACTTTTATGTCCTTTAATACGTTCATTCTTTTCTTTATATTCTTCTTTAATAACATCACTTTTAACACGTCCACTTGTTTCATCAATGGTTGTGCGAATCAATCGATTCGTGTTTTTATCATATTCATCGGTACGACGACAACGAAATTCTTCGCTCCATTCTTCGAATATAACTTCTTCGCTTGATGTTGACTTCTCATCTTCGCTTATATGTTGAACAATTGTATCACGAATAAGAACTTCATCATTCTTATTAAGTTCACTAAATGATACATTCGTTTCGGGAACAATACGTGCTCGTTCTCGATCAAGTATATAATCAACAGGTAAATGTTGCGGTGGTAATTGCTCCGAATGATCTCGTGTAGTTGTTGATGCATACTTGAGATCATCTTGACGAGATCTTATAGGTGATTCAATTCTTGTATGAGTACTACTATCCATGATGATATCTTCTGTATAACTACCGGGTCGATCTGGACGAACTAAAGGGAAAAAAATATTTATTAATCATCTTTGCTTTTCATTACATTTCTCTTCTCAGATATAAAGCATATGTATATACACACATATTGAAAGAGAAACCACACGCAAACGTTTGTCTGAGTGTTAGAATATGAGAAGGAAAAAAGAAACGAGAAGGAGGAGGAGAGAATACTTGAAAAATTTTCAATGATCGATGATGAAGTTATCATGCTTCATCCATAATGTTGTTTCGTAACTCAATTGACTCTTTATATTACATATGTATATGCCGTATAATATTCAATCAACAATTTCTGTCTTAGGAACTTTTCTTTTTCTTTTTTTTTATTAGCAAAAACTAATTCAAGAATCTTACTTCGATATTCGACAGTTAAACGAAGTGTCGCACCAGATGGGGTGGATGTATCTGTTTGTAGTTCGAATGTTTTCGGCATTGTTTAGATATGGATGGATATTCAATGAATGAAATTTAAAAATGCAATACAAGCATTTCTAGTTTTTCTTTGAACTTTTTGCGTAAAAGGAGAGCGAGTGAGAGAGAAAAAAAACGAAACGAAATATGGAAGTCGAATGAATAATAATAATCGAACGACTAGTGGTATTACGAATCGTAATAGTCGTTGCGCATCGTCGAGAACGATTTCGAAATAAAGGTATATATAATAATAAAAAGTGAAATAAAATCACTTGTCTTATCAGAATTTATTAAAGCAACCGAAAAGAACGAAAAAAAAAGAGAGAGAGAAAGAGATAGAAAAGTGTAATCGTATTGTTGTTCGTTGGTACTGTTTGATGTTGATTTGATAATATGAAGAAGGATGAAGTAGTATCTTCTTCAATGGGTTTTTTTTTGCAATTCCATTTATATCTACCTATCGACGAGTGATTACCTTTTCTTTCTCTCGTCTTCGTTCTTTTTTTTTTGTTATTTCTGTGGAATTTAATAATCAACGAGAGAAAGAGCGAAAGAGAGCGAGGGAGGAAGAGAGAAGAGAAATCGTTGTTAGGTTTGGCAAAGTTCAAAACTTTTTTCTTCTCTCTCAACCGTCATAATCGAAATGAATATATATTTCATTTTCTCTTCTCGTTTTGCTCTTTTTTTCTTTTTCTTCTTCTTCTTTTTTTTCACTTAATCGAGTGCTATATACAATGCAAACAAAAACCAAAATATCGTCAAAGGAAGAAGTAATGGCGATATACGAATCATTTAAATTGTTCTCAGTCTCTCGTACCGAACGTTGTTCGTTCCGTTTCTTACACAAACATCGCTGCTCAGTGACACTCCTACGCTCACCGGCAGGCCTATTAAAAAACATTGTCGCCGTTCTCGTATACTAGGACACAAGAGCGCCTCGTACTCAAAATCTAAGCATATTAGTTCTTGTTGTTTTTTTCTCTCTCTGTCTCTGTCTCGTTCGCTGCTTCTTCCGAAACAACAAGAGGAATGTTTGGTATGCGCGTTTTTTCTCTCTCTTCTAATGACGCATAACTAATCGATTTGTTCAATTGAATCAGTATTGAATATCGAAGTTTATGTTTTGTGTGAAATTCTTTCAAGAAATTCTATCAGGTATTCGACACATCCTACGTTTATACGTATGCATATAAGACGGTGACCTTGCTTTCTACGCACGTCATTTGAGCAGCTTCATTTTTCTTTCCTTGTTCGACAAAATCTATACTTCTAATGGAACAAGAAAAACCTTGAGGTTTCAGAATAATGATGAAAAGAAATCAAATTAATGTTCGCCGAATGAGAAAAACGAAATGTTAACCTTCAATTGGCTAATCGGTTCTTTTTGTTTCACATTAAGACAATTTTCATTCATGACGAAAACAAAAATCGAGTTTTTTTTCAAATCAGCAAACTGATTTCAATGGGATTGTGTCATTTTATCCGATTCAATTCATTTTCGATTACTATTTTGTTTAGAAGTATTGAAGAAAAAAAAGACGAGTGAAAAGAAATCCGATGCTCTTGTGCCAATATCACTTCAGTGCAAACAAGAGAGAAAAGTAAAAGAAAACCTCCCCGAAACATACTCAGGGATTATTTTCGTACTAGACGTATGATCAACTAATATGAAAAAATAACACCGATGAAATATTCTCGATTTCAATAGTTGTCTGAATGATTTAAATGAAAAATGAGAACGACTTCTAGCCAGTATTCATAATCGTATGCATTAGAATAATAATGTCTTAAGGACAGACTCGAATAGGAGAAGAGAGAAGAAAAACAAAACGAGAATAATAATAATAACACTAATACTAATCAATGAAAAAATTCTTTTGTTTTATATTTTGCCATTTAAATCAACTGCAAGAGAAGCAAGAGAGAGAAAGGATTGGATTTTCGTTGTAGTTTCACTTTGCATTCATCGAGTTGATAAAGAAACAAAATACTTTACCTTATTCTTCTTCTTCTCGAAAAAAGACTCTATTCGAAGAAGAAACCGACCAACGAACCAAAATGAGGACACAACACGTTTGTTGCGTTCTTAATTTACGCAAGAAGAAAAAACTCGAGAGTAGAAAGAACCAAAAAAGAAATTGATAAGCGCCAAGAGAGAGAGAGAGCGTAAAAAACGAAACTGGAAAAGAAAATCGATTTTTTTCTCGTCTCGTCTTAAACAATAATAATAAACATATTTTCCTCTTTCTAAGGTTTCAGTATATCCATCCGATTTAAGAATCATACCTACGATTATTAAACACTTTGATTTGTAAACGTACGTTTGTAATAAAAATAATGATGTATTATATTCGGTAATATTCTTGGCTTCGTTGAAAAAGCTAACAATTCATACATACATTTATACTTGTTCTCTCTCTCTCTTTCTCTCTTTTCGACTTTTTTTTATACTCGAAATTATATATGCATATATAAACTTTCGTTCTTCCAATGCTGTTTCAAATGATGGTGGTTATTATTATTACAACTATTCTGACACAGAGGTATTATTTTTCGAAAGACGTGCATATATAAATGCGGAGTAGAGATGTCTATTGAGATGAAACGTCTTGTCTTACCTCGACGCATTGATGCCGTAGGCGTGTTCAGATTTAACTCCAAATAATGTTGAACAGGTAAACGTTCTAAATTATAACTTTCGGTGCTTTGACGAGCCTTGTCTGTTCGATTGAATGGCGAGTGTAATGGGTAGACTGGCGATGAATCAGCCGATGGATTGATTATTTCAGTTGTTGCATGTTCGAGATACTCCTATACGACGAAAAAAATGAATTTTATTACAAATAATATTGACTTCAGTGTTTTTTTCGACAGAGAAATCATCAGGAGAAGGAGAAGGAGACGGGTTTTTTTTTGATTATATGACTACAGTAGTCTAAATCTTATATATTTTTTTGTTGTTTTACGATCTGATAACCTTCTCAATTTGTATCACTTAGTCATTTGTTTCATTTTCTTCTTCTTCGTGGTCTTTTATATGTATTCATTACTATGTTAACAAGGCTACTCAACCGTTGACTATATTTCATGGACATAAAAAGATCACTATCGTTCATATATCATCGACTGATCTATTGATCGATCTTCTCTTTCGAAATGTTGATCATAAAGAGAGAGAAAAAAGAAGAAGACGAAGAAGAAGAACAAATGAAAGTTGATTGTGTCTCGTTTCACTAACTAAAGACAGATAAGACATCCCTACTTATTCTTTTCTTCTGCTGAATGTACATCTACGTATAACGAACGATGACGAAAAGAGCTCAATTGTATATGTCGTTCATTGGAATGAACCGTATGCTCATATAGGTTAAAAAGAAGAATAAATATAATGATGTTGGCATTTAAATGGATTCAGTATATATGGAGAGAAAAGAAGAAGAAGAAAAAGAAAGCGAGTGTATCACTGTACATTGTCTTGCTTCTATTCTAAATGCACGCGTGTATGTTTGTTTGAACGACTCAAATGAAAAATGGACACTAAACGGGACGTGCATTCGTTTTAATTGTTTTATTTCGTGATAAAATAATCGTCTATTACTATCTCAGTGTATGTTTTTATTTGCTCGGCAACACCTTACAATCGACTCGTGATTAAGTCCGTTTATTTTCTCTTAGTACAATGTACACAGTCAAGTTAAATAGAACATTATCGACTGTAGAATCAGTTTCGTCTCACTCTCGAACTTGTCATGTATGCTCAAAGATTATTCATTATACACGAGCGATTTCAAGGCCTACGAAAATATTACGAGACAACTCCTCGTGCGGTTTCTTCTCTTTGTTTGTTTGTTTCGATAGGCTGTGGTGATGACGATATTCACAAAGGTGTGATAAGAAAAAAGAATAGACGTGTATATGGAAGTTGTTTTCGAGAAAAAAAAAGAAACGAGATTAAAGGTTAATAGTTAGTTCCTAGAAGTGCATATTAGTAGTTGAGAAGAGCATGCAAAATGATAATAAAAGAGTACAAGCGAAAAGCATGTTGGTTGATCGATTGATTAGTAAAGAGCAAAAAAGCAAAAGCATAGGCATGCAATGTTTTTTTTTAAATAAATAAGTAAGAGGTTCGAAGTTTTTATATAGTATAATATATACAAATAGTTTGACTACGAGTAAAATTTGATTTTGTTTTGAATATATAGAGACAGAGACATGCAAAGAGAGGTAATTGTTCGAGTGTCCATGCATTACCTCAGGTTTGACGATAGTTTCGTTCGATTGTTCGATGATGACTGGTGGTTCAATAATTTGAACATGAAGTGGTTCGGAAAATGCATTGATCGATTGAACATCATAGTCAGTGATTTGCATTGGTGGATCGTATTTTTGTGATAGATTTTCGAGATTTTCATTGAGCTCATCGAGTTGATGATTTATATGTGCAATTGAAAGAATTTCGTGTTGATTTATACGATATTGATTAACTGAGATATTTTCATCGTTATGTGTGATGAATTGCGAAAGATTTGTTGGTGAACAGATTGGATATTCTTGATGAGTGGACAATTGATAGATGGAGAGTTCGTTGACGATTGGCAATTGAAAATGTGCTGGTTCGAAAAATGGATTGAGTAGTTCTTGTGAATGATGTTCATCGAAATTGAATGAAATGAAATCTTCGTCTGGTTCGAGTTGATCTTCTTGCGCTCGAAGAAAGATCTTTTGATCCACGCCAATTGTCACAAGCGAATCTTTATCCTCGTTCGCAAGTGTTTCGAGAAAAAAATTCGTCGGAATACTTGAGATGGTTTCTTGAGTTTGTGCTGGAACAGTTATTGTTATAGGTACAGCTGTAACGAGTAGACCACCATCGACACTCGTCGTTGTCGATGTCGTATCGTTATCTTTATCGAGCGAATCAGTTTCATAGTCGCTCGTTGGCGAACAATGACTGACAATGACTGGTGCAGCAACGTGAATATTTTGCTGTTGATTATCATCATCGGGTGTATGCGAGCTAGACGATTGTTCGTCTTCGAACCTCTCACCAATCATCGAATAAGCATCAGTAGCAATAGCGGTAGCAGTAGCATTTACAACACTCTCACACGGTTGATTAGTGGTTAACTCTACCTGTTGTTGGATTATATCGAGATTTCTTTCAACAATCCATTGTTCAACTAATTGTTCGTCATGAGGAAGAACAGGTGGTTCAATCCATTCACGTGGTAATGAACGACTAAAATACGGATGTTCTTGTTCGTATCGTTCGATGGCACGTTGAGTTTCGTCTTGTATTGATCGTATCGATGCCGAATATGTCAATGAGATTTGATCGACTAATGGTAAATGTTGTTCTGATTCGATATTCTGTTCGAATGGATCGAGAACTCCTTCCTGATCAGCAAGTGATGATGTTTCGGATTGAGTTGGTCGAACACGAACATCAATATTGACTGTGACTGGTACTGATTCGATACGTGTCGTATCAACTGAACTGATATTGACTTGATCAGTACGATCAGGTCGAATACTTGTGATTGCTGATGGATCGTAATCGTCATCAACTGAAATTTGTTGTTGTCGTACACGATAGATTGGTTGAATTTGATTGACATGTGTTGGTGGTAGCAGTGGTATTCTTTCGGTATTTTCTATTCGAACATTTTCATGAAGTAAAGGTGTTTGTTGAAATTCGCTGACGTAGTTGTCAACGGATGCTATGGATGGTAGATATCGAGGAGAGATTTGTTCTCTCTCGATTTGTAGATGCTGTTCTTGAGAATGAATAGGGCTGCCGATCTGTTGATCGGACGATCGTTGCCATGTTGGACCGAGTTGTTCGCTATGTTGTGCATAGTTAAACGTTAGAAAAGCGGTTGATCGAAGGGGATTTTCTAGAGGTAGATTTTGTGTTGTATTCACATTCGATCGTTGTTGATCTCGAACGTGAAGTGAATCATCGGATATCGATGGTGCATCTTCATCGTTCATTTGTATTTGTTGATCGATTGGTTGACAAAGAATTGCTTGTGGTGAATTTGTATTCAATTGATTTGAATTTGAACTTAGATTTGTATCGATTTCCATTCGTTCGATCAAATGATCGGTGGGAATCGGTTGGGTATCGATCTGTTGAGCTAGTTCTTGATTGTTGTTGTCAATTTCTTCGTAATGTTCACGAGAAAGTATCGATTTGGGTGAAACTATCTTTGCCTTTTGATATTCGATTGTTTTCGAATATTTTTGTTGAGCATTTTGAAAATTTGTTCGAAATTCATTCGAAATCGGTTGTACTTTTTCATCTGTCCAATCGGTATCGTAGACAACAATAGGTATACGATTGTTTTCTTCGATTCTTTCGAAAATATTGTGTGGTTGCTCGGTGTCAGTGCTTGATGTAGCATGCTGTGCATGTACAGCTGTGCTTGTAGCAGTAGTCAGATCTTCGAGCAGCATGGTTTGAAGATCTGTCTGAGCAAGCTAGAAGGATATATATACAGATATTGATATTTGTAAATAAGTCAAAAGCAATTTCGTTGTCATATAGAAATATAAAAACGAATAATACAGTCATAGACAACATCGAAAGCAAGAAAATAAGTAGCGATATATATGTATGTGAAATAATGATGATAAATAAGATTTTCGTTTTGTATGAGACCTTCACCATATGCTACTATTATGTGTCTGCGGGTACGGTTTTGTCGATAGGACAAAACGTCTAATCGAGCGATTTATCTAGCAGGATGGTTGTGTTAGCACACTTACCGTTCTCGGAGCATTTAATGGTTGAATAGGTTGAGTAAATGACGCACGTCCAAATGAACCATCATAGGAAACTTCATTTTCCAAAGCTGTTTCTTCACGTACGGCCATAGGTTCAACATCAAGTTCCTTTGATAAAGAAAACAAAAAAAACGCCACTATTTTATTAGTGATCTACGTTATGTCAAAATCTAATCTCCCCGTTGAAATAAAGACAAAACAGCTCACGCAAAATTCGTTCCCCTAATTAGAATTTGTGTCGAGAATAAAAGAAAAGATGAAGAAAAAATTTTTGTGACATTTTCTTCTTCATCTTCATCTTCTTCTCTGTACACAAACGTGTGTGTGCGTTTTACTCTTTGTTTTAACTTCAATATGTAAGTATAATCTGTTTCAAAAGACATGAAGGAGATACTTTACCATTGCTTGATGCTGTTGGTCACGATTTGTTTGTACGGGTGGATGATAAGATATTGGTTGTGTTATATCATCAAGTGATGACAAACTACGACGATCGTACTCAACTCGAGCTAGATTCTTTGTAGCATTTTGAAGATCCTTATCGGATTCGATGGACGATGCTCGATGCATGGCAGCTTCGTTTTCTTCTCCTAAATTAGATCGATCGATTGAAAGAAAAATCAAGATTTCATTTGTAGCTTTTTTTTAGTTAAAATTTTCGTAATTATTCCTAATAAAGCAGCGAGTGACTCACGTAAAAACGAAGGTATTACAGTAATCTGTATGTCAATAGTTGGAGTTTCTATCGTTTTAGTATTAATCGTATGAAAACACAAAACAACAAAGATGAATGATATTTACCGTAATTATAAACTACATTTTGAGTTGGACGTTTGGGTGTTTCGAAAGCATGTAGTGGTTCTTGTGTTAAACGAAGATTATCTCGTTGTTCGTACGAACTCGTCGGACTCATTGGTTTCACTTGTTCGTAATCGACATTTGAGAGACGGTTTTCAGTAGAACGACGTTCTGGTTGAGTACGAATTTGTCCCCATTGGATTTGATTTTCTTCTGCTCGATTCGTTGTTTGAATATCTTGACGAATATCTGAACTAGTTAAACGTTCACTTCCAGGCATCTGTTCAATTCGATTTGATTCAGTTGATTCGTAAACAATTGGTTTATCTGTATGTTCTAATGTTTGCATTTGATCCATTCGATGATCATCAACAAGTGTCGTATGTTCACGTTGAACTTTTGGCGTTGGAATATCAGTCGTATTTTCGAAGATTTCCATCGGTTGACTATGAACCGGTTGAATATTCGCATTTGGATCGGTGTCAACACTACGTAGGAGATCCAATGCTCGTATACGTCGACGATAGTAATCGTCTTCATGAAGATTTTCTAAATGTTGATCATCCGATGTTTCTAATCGATTGATACGTGACGCATTGAAAATCATCGGCTGTTCACTTGCTTGCGATGTGTTCAATGAAACAATGCCACTATCATGTGGAACTTCTTGTAGTTTATTTCGTGCTGGTAGAATGATATTTGCCGATGAAAGATTTTCGAAGACAGGTATGTCTTGTTCGACTTTAGCCATATGTTCGGCGATAGGCATGATTAAATTCGTACGTTCGTGTTGAACGTGTGGATCGACATGTCGTGTCACTTGTTCATTAGGTTCCTCGTAGATTAAATCGATATTAGCTGCAGCTAGTAGAAGTGGTTGACGATGGATATTATGTTGATCTTGAATTTGATCAGGCGAAAGCATAATCATCGCGTGATCGTAGTCGTGCGTTGGAATTTGAAGACGTTGCGCTTCTTGAGCAATGAAACTTAATTCTCGAATTTCACCTTGATTCAAAGTGACAATCGGTCGAATGTTAACCATCGAGAGATCGTAGTTGCCTGAGTCAGTTTCGACACGATCAGCATGACAAACTCGAACGGTTTCGGCTTGTGGTGATGATGTGTAGATTCTAGCTTGAGGACGACGTGACGTGACCATATCGGTTTCGATCGATGTAATTATTTGAACGGGTCGTCGTAGATTTGGATCGTGATCCGAGTCTTTGATGAGCACTTGTTGTGTCGTCGTCAATGGACTGTCAACGAGTTCATTGGAAGTCGGTTGAGCGATATGAGGATGAATTCGTTGTTGTCGAATGAGAGTTTGATTTCGATCGACGAAATCAGGCGGTGAAATCGTCGTGACCTGAGGAGTTTCATATTGATTCCGTGTACTTGTGGAAATAGTTGTTCGTTTCGGTGTTGGTGCAACAATTGAATAGGACAATGGCGGCGAAATAATGCCAACATGATGAATAACATCAGCACTGCCATCGTCGGTTAAAGTTCGACGTGCACGACCAACAGGAATTTCTCGTGTTTGAACGACTGGTCGTGGTACAATGATGTCACTACGTTGTGGATCGTAGTCATTCGTATGAACGATACGTGTTCGATCTAATTGAGATTGACGAAAACGAAGTGGACTTTCGATAATCGGCGGTTGAGTAGCTTTGAGTGCGTTGAATGAATCGATGTCTGAGACATAACTTGGCGGACTTGTCATGCCTGCCATTAATTGTCCTTGACGTTCTCGTCGACGTCGTTCTAATTCAATTGCAATCTTTCGTTTGTAATTTTCCAAAACAAATGGTTTGTAAATATCTTCGACATCTTCGACAGTAAACGATGTCGGCGTGTTAAATGGTTGTTTGTAACGAAGATGTTCTTTGCGTACTTGATACAAATGTTCAGCCGATAAACTACGACCTAGTTTATTGGTTGGTTCATCGACAAATTCTCGATTACGATTTTGTCTCATTAATGCTTTGTCACGAGCGATATTTTCGACATGTCGAACACTTTCTTGCATGCCTTGATTTAATTTCGATATATAAAAATCAGCAATTAAATCACTGGGTCGATCGAGCAACGAACGATTTACAGTCGACCAATATCGAGACAATTGTTTTTGTTGTGGCGTCGATTGACGTTGATTGTCGACAATCATTTGTTCGTCATCGTCATCGGACCACAATGATGCATACGAGCCAGGATCGATATCGCTGTCATGATCAATAGCTTTGCTTGTCGTCGTTGTTGTTGGTTGATCGGTTCGTTTTTTGTATTGTGATGCCGTCGAAACTTGGCCAGCAATCGAAGCATCGACGCCACGAAAACGATCTTGCATGATGTCATAGAACAGATCGAACGCTGGACCGGGCGTGCCGTGACCTGGACGAATACCCGTCGGAGTTTGAGAGCTCTTCAAAGAAAAACAATCGTCTCATATATTTTTTTCATTCATTCATCCATACGAAAACATTCTCTTGGCTTCTGTTTGTTTTCGAGTCAATCGAAAAATCATTCCTATACACTAAAACGATTTCAATGTCATTTGCTCGTCTTCCTACGCTCGTTTGTTTTTTCTTGCGTGTATTTAAGTCACCTAGACATGCGGTTCATTTATTTTTAATCATTAAAAATTCTCAACAACAAAAAATACGCCCATACACATGAACATTCGCCTGTTATCGGACTAATCCTTTCATTCTGAGCTTGATTCAATATTAGACTTAAATGTGTTCTTGATTTTAGTCTTAAATCATCGGCAAAACCTTGCTTTTCCTCTCTGATTAATACTTATTCAGCAGTACCTCTCAAATCTGTCATTAAACAGCCTATTTAGATTATATAAGAGCTCATTGATCATTTATCAAAATGAGAAATTTGATATGTTTGAATATAGAGTTTAGTAAATGAGCGAGATAAACTATATCGATTCTGTTATTGTATATGATCTGTCTATTTCGAAATATGAAATGATGAACTAAATCTTCTTACGGATATTTGTGATTTTTGTGAACGACGATCGATTTCAAAACCGCCTGAATGTACATCGATATTTTCATTTAAACTTCCCGTCATAATTGGACTGTAATTCGATAGTAAAGGTGATAAATGTCCGGCTAAAATCGACGATGTCGGTGTCGATGCCGTGATTTGACCATCGAAACTCGCGTTCAAACGAACACGTCGTTCACGATCGATCGCTTTTTTCATTTTATACGATTCTAATACTGATGACATGTGAATATCTTGAATATCTTCGTATGTATACGGACGCATGTTCAAACGTGCTTGATTATGACGAATTTCTTCTCGTCGTAAATCATCGAGATAAGTCGATGAAAAACATCGTATTAAGTCATGATTTAATTCACGTTGTAGCGCTTGATTCTCCATGAAACGTAGATACCGATGAGCATTTTGTTCCAATTGTCGTATACGATCGGTGCCAGCGAGATAGTTCCGATCGATGAGACTTTTATTCACATTTTTCATGATTAGTGTATGCGTTCGATTGGCAAGCGAACCACGATTGTACGTGGTGGTGGTGGTGGTGGTTGCCGATCGTTTCGATGGTTCATCATCGTCGCTATCCATCGGATAATCAATCGGTGGTTCGCCTTCTTCGTGAGCATAGTATTGACTGACATAATGATGTTGTTGAGGTGCTTGAAATGGTATTGGCGGCGAGAGAATTTGCTGTTGAAGATATTTTTGTGTTGTTGATGAAGCCAAACGATCGACCGATTGTTGAAATGCTTGCGGTGATCGACCGCGTTGTTTTCCTGCGAGACGTTCTCGTGCTTCGCTTAAATACGATCGTTGCGTTGACGATGGATCGAATCGAACGTTTTGAGTTTTGTTCGCTGGCGATCGTTGAATTGTCGACAACGAACCGTTGGTTGATGTTACCGTGTCCATACGTGCAGGTGAATGTTTGATTTGAGTTCGATCCGGACTTAAACTTGTTGTTCGCGCTCGTTTCAACTGTGATGTTGGAGATGAATCCGTAATACTGTCAAAAATAATATGAGGTTGTTTACGTTGATCAAGCCAAAGATCTATGATGATGAAAGATTATTTATAAACAATGACCGAATGACAGTTGTCTTTTCTTCTTCTCTTACCTTCAGGGTTAACCGATGACGTCGCACTTGGATATCGTTGAGATTCGGTTGGTTTTGAAAAAAGATAAGGTGTATCAGGGATAATAGTTTGTGATGAATGTTTATCAGGCGTTGTTGATGCTCCATCAATAAATGTCACATTACGTTGTTCTAATCCGTCGCCGGATCGAACGTAGGTTAAACGTTGTTCGGGCTTTCGAGTTGAATCATCTGGACGAAAATAATATCGATCGGAACCGGTCGATTGTGAACGTTGTTCAGTTGGACTTGTTGAAAATTTATAAACATCAGTATTATTAGTGTTTTGATCCTGAGGAGTCGACGAGAATTTGTAACGTTTTCTCATCGATGGCGGTGTTGTTGATGCGATAGGATTTCGATTTGAATTGTATTTACTTTTTCGTGCTGTCGACCGTTGATTATCATTAGAAAGTGAACGGAATAGATAACGATCCTGTATATTAGATGTCGATGAAGTTGACAGCGGTGGTAAAGCTGTTGTTGCCATGTTTTGATTATGATTGTATGTGTAATCGAGACGTGTGAGTAATCGTTGAAATTTTTCGAATTGTTGGATATTTGTTTTGTCTAACGGTAAATGTGCTTCGATAGTAAAGCAATTTCCACTAGGTTGTAACGACGAATAGGATGAAGAACTAAGTAATGATGATGTCGAAGACGATAATGAGGAGGGATCTGCTAATGATGGTTGATTATCCGAAGAGCCGTTCACTAGCTAAAAGAAAGAGAAGAATATTTTTAAAAAAAGAGCGTTTGTAATAGTGACTAATGATATCGCTTTCTATGTGTCACAGCTGCATTGCAATATGTGTGGTTTTGAAGTAAAATAAAAAGAAAGAAATCGAGGAGAAAAAAAAAGGGAACACACACTACAATAAGAAAAAAAAATGTTGCTCGCACTTGGCTTTCATTACGATTTTATTCTTCTTTTTTTTCCTCTTCTCGGTTTTTTTCTTTGCAGTTCGACGCGTGTGCTGTCCTATCCACTACGATAATGCAATGAAAAAGTAAAAAAAGATGAAGAACTCTTTCTTTTTTTCTTTCTTTCTCTTCTCTTCTCTTCTCTACGCTTTATTATGTCAAATTTAAGATATATAAATGGTCTATAAAAAAAAAATAACATAGAACAAGAAAAAGAATGAATTGTCCGTGTAAAATTGAACTTCTTGTTCTTTTCTTTTTCTCTTCTGTGTCCATAGTTTGGCTAATGTAATGAGAAAATCATTAACCTTCATGGTACGTTCGTATTCAGTTTTTTCCCTCAAGCTTAAAATATGAATGAAAGCGCATGTTTGCTGTCAACTCTTGAAAAAAAAAGAAGATGAAGAATATGAAGACATTTTGTGCGTGTTCTGTTTGCTTTTCTTCGCATCGTCAAGTTATGTGTGTGTGTGTATATGTGCATGCGAGACTTGATGAATAGTTGATGTTTGAAAAACATTGCCACCACGAAAGGCAGCATCAACAATAATGCCCTCGAACGAAAATTTTTAGTCGAAAAGAATGAAATTGATTGATTGACGAAACAATGATAATCGAAGACTTTAACTTACCATTGTAGCCGATGATGAAATTTCGAAATTCATGTTCGTTTTACTACGAAATATCTTGCTCGATATTCTGTTAGTTTAATCGGGTATAATCGTAATCGCCTTGACCACACACGCACAAAAATAAGATAAAGAAAGAAGGGATGAGTCTATGTATGCGTCTACTATTCATTCGATGGTCAAAGACAATAGCGACTAGAGAGAGAAAGAGAGAGAGAGAAAAAGATGAATTGTAAAATAAAAAAACGACGAAATCAATGCTTTAAACTAATCAAAGCCATATTCATGTACGAAGAACGAAAGAAAAAGGTAATCTTTAAGTCGCATGTAAACAAGATGAGCATGCACTGATAGATGTTCATATGTATACGAAAGAAGAAGAAGACGATGAACAGGAATAGATAAAGGTAATGAACACACATATACACATTTCATTGTCTTGTCGATAATTCTCGCGAAAACATTGAACACACACGAATAAAGAACGAGGGACAGGGAGGAAAAAGAAGAAAACGATCGGCTGTCTGCTTGCCTGCCTATCACTTTCCCTGACCTTCGGGATATTTGAGACATGTGAGTGAAACCAAGGAAGATCAAAATCAATATTTTGCTTACGTGTGTAAATCGCCTGTTAGTAACAAAAACCAAATTTCAACATTGTCGTTGGCATTTATTCCTGTTAGTCGATTTCATTCTTCTATGACTCTGTACGTTTGCCTTTTCTCTCGCTCTCACCCTTTCCCTCTCTCTCTCTCTGTGTCTCCTTTTACCTCTTATCGATTAAAGACGAAAAGCTTGTTATACAAGTGTTTTACGAATGACATGTGATTTTATTTTCTGTTAACTATCCGTTGGTTGTAAAAAAGCGGAATGTTAAATGAATGACAACCACAACGACAACATCGATTTTTACTACTATACATATTTGCTGTTACACTGTTTATTTGTTAGTTTTTTTTCTTCTTTCTTCTTTTTCTTCTGCTTCTTCTTTTTCAATCAAAGTAATATATGCTCTCTTTCTTGCATTTTTTTTATATATTTCTCTCATTTCATTTTACCGATTAAAATCGTCTCTTCTTTTAGTTTTGAAGTGTCCTGTGTACAGAAGAAAAGTAAAAAAAAAGTTTGAAGAAGAAAGAACGAGAGAAAGAAAATCAAAACAGACATGAGTACATATACACGAGCATACATTCGCATGCATAAACGAAGCCATGTACATAGAACCGTTCTTTCTCTCTCCCTGTCTGTCTCGGCCGCTTTCTTTTTATTGTTAGTAATGGTCAAATGAACTAAGAAAGCGATAGGCACGGATTGAGTTCAGAGCGTCGAACTGTATGTAAATTGGTCCGTTTATTTCTCTCTATTGCTTTTCATCGATTAACGAAATGTAATCGAAATTTAAAATTCTGATTTAATTTGTAAATAATAATCAGTCTAAATATTCAAAATGACAAAGGACAGAAAGCAAAAGAAAGATTACATAAGAAAAAGCCTCGAGAATTGTTCGAACTTTTTCTTCTCTCTTCAATATTATTATTATGATTATTCTACCTTCAGCAGCATTCTTTTTGTAATAACAACAACAACAAATAATCAAGCGAATAAAAAGAAAAAGAAAAAAAAATTGTTTTTCATATTGCGCAATGTTCTGTTGCCTTTTCGAAGATCTACAGCGTCTTCTAATAACATACGAATTATACTCGAATATTTTCGGTTGATTGAAACTATTCTATGTACGAATGTTTTCAAAAGAACTACTACTGTCCACGTTATTTTGTATCGAGTGTTTGTGTCGTCTTATAAAAACAATCACACTTCACTAAATATTCACTATTATTTACTCAGCATGTGCTGTATACAATCTTACGTGACTTTCAATCAGCCAGCATGAACAAGTTCATAGGAGGATAAGAAACAACGAAAGAAATGAAACCGTATTTACCTGTCGGTCAACTCCTCGTTTGAAACGAATAAAAGAGAATTTGGATACGACGATAAGAAACTCAATCGTCGATTGAATGTAAAAATGAAGACAAGAAATTAAATTTAATTTGAGAAGCAGTCAAATTGAATTATTGTACGTGGTTTGATGACTGCTTCTCGTTGTTTCGTCTTCAGATTAATAGTCAACGAAGAAGAAAAGAAAATGAAGAGGAAAAAAAAGAAGAAAATGAAAATTTATACATCAGATGCTGTTGCTTTGTACAGTCACCTCCACCTACGCCACTCGCTTTTTTTTCTGGTTACTAATGCGTTTCGTTCTTTGACAAACTATATTCCGTCTTTATAAAATAAATATTCTTTACACAATTAATCACACATTGCAAAGCCGGATGCTCACGCTTACGAAAAACTAGTTGGGATTCACTCATTTACTCTTTTTTTCTTCTTCTTCTTCTCCCAGTCTCTAATAGGTTTTTTTACTTACCTAGTAAATAGAATGAAAAGAAAGAAAGAAACGAATAAAATAAAATAAAAAAAAAATGAATTGTTGAGTAATTTATTTACGCGTGTAGTCCGTAGTATGTGTGTGTGTACATATGAGTATACGTATTGTCATTTCATCTCAAGTCAATATTGAACCTGGCTTATCGTTGTTCAACAGATGATGCTACTCCAGTGTCGTTCTCTTGTTCGTCGCCTTCGTCATCAAATTATCGATGAAGATTGCTCGAACTTTAGACTACTGGCGATTTTCATCTTTCCTATTCTTTCACATTTCTTTTTCTTTTTCTTTTTTACGTTTTTACCTACTTATGTCATTTGAACAAGAGGCTCAACAATTGTTGAACTAGAATTGTAATAGGCAAATGACTTCAAACGACAAATTCTGCTTCTGTGTATGCAGTTACATGATTTCTCTCTCTCTCTTTTTTTTTCTTCATTCATTCATTGCATTCATTCTCCTTTGTGCCGATGAAGAATCAAACATTGAATGTATACTATATTCGAAGGTCAATTTTGTGGTTCTTCATTTGATAATTTGTGCCATACACATTTGTCTACGTCTAGATGTACGACTATGCATGTGTCGAATTTAGGGACAATGATAATCTATTTGAGTACTTGACGGAGCAAAAATGAAATATGAAACAATATCAATTTATCGTCACCATGTATCGAGCAAATTTTAATGAACATGGACACATAGAGAGATATTCAATTTCAGAGAAAGCCGAATAATCATTACGCCTCTCAGTTTGTGACATAATGCATGCGCTTTCTTCCTGTCGTTTCGTTTCTTTTTTTTTATTGTATTACAAAAGAGAAGGCGAAGAAGAAGAAAAACGAAAAGAAAACGGAGATACTCTATCCATTAACTTGCACTTGAAGCTAAGAGTGAGAAAATGACGAGTAGAAAAAAAGTTTCGACTATTCGTTGATGAATAAAGACAAGTTTTAAAGCCACTTACTTCATTTATGACTGATTGCGGCACAGTTTTTGTATGAGAACGATGATGTTTCGAATGTAATAAAAGTGTTGGCGATGGCGGTGGTTTCAATGAAGATAAAGTACGAAGTATAGCATTGGCATATGTATCACCTACTGAATTTGTTTCTCGTTCATTTACAGACAAACGATACATATTATGGATTTATTTCTATAAATTCAAATAATCTAAGAAAAATAACAGAACCTTGAAGAGAAATTTGTTCATTTTGAATGATGATGGATACTTATCGAATCGAATTTTTATGATTCGATTAAAATCAAATTATTCTCAGATTTTTATTTAAACAAGAAACGAAAGTGAGTGAGAGAGAATAAAAATGAAATAAAGTAAATTTATCGGTTAAAATGTCATAAATATGACCAATGAACTTACTTGACATTTCGTTTTTTTTTCTCTCTCTCTCTCTCAACGTACAACTTGTCAAATTAATATATTAGGCAATTATATTCTTTTTAACTTCAAACAATGAACAAGCTCATTAAATCTATATATCGAATAGTTGGTGAATATCGCGTCGTATTCACTTTTTATTATTACTTTGAAGAAAATAGTACCATGGTGAAGTCTCACACTGTCGAACTACGTGTCACTTGTTCTATGAGACAGTTGACCAGACGAAAAAGAAAAGTAAAAAAAAACGAATATGACTAAAATACACATACACATAAACTATTGTACATCAACGACAGACAATTAACCTCCTTGACGAGCGTACAGTTCAATAGTCGACGTTAAAAAAATATATATGTACACATACACTTGTCCCTCCCAGATGTGCATGACTCGTTGGAGATGTCTCCACACCCCTACATATATACGCACACAAACAGACTAAAGATGGTAATTTATTTTCTTTAATTGATGTTTTTGTTTTGTTTGTATGTATGAATACATTCGACTAACTAAGACAAAAGATCTTCATTTTACTAGCTTACTTCGAAAGACACATATTTCAACTATTTAATGAGCCTGAGGAAGGTACATTCACGCAAACCATGTCGTTTAATGATGGTTAACTAGTGATAAAACATGAAAAGCGAGAGAGAGGGAGAGAGAACGACGAGAGAAGTCGATCAAGCAAGTGTATGTGTGTGTATGTTTGTATGTTGAGAAAACGATAATTATTGACCTGTCAATCGAATCATTCAATCTTTGAGACCGGTGACATTATCATTAATGGCAAAGATAGTACGAAATGGTGACAAAAAGTCAATTGAATGTGCGATTAAACGATAAGTAAGATTTAATAAATCAGATTACATCTCAAAAGACATGTGCAATTAAAATCCGTTTATTCAATGTCTATATCAAAGACTATAATAAGGTTCTGTATTAAAACAGCATGCGTCATCTTGTTTAGTGAATTTCAAACTGTTTGATTTATTAATAAATATTGTATTTCGAACATTCAATGACTTTTAATAGGTTTCGTAAGGTGTTTTCAAGGATGTAAAGAAACAAAAAAAAAGAAAGCGAATTTCTCAAGAGTATAATTAGGCAACATTTGTAAAGAATATATTTGAATAAATTTTGTTGTTAAAATATAAAAAAAAAGACTATAATAAGATGATGACAAGAAGAAAACATTGTTTGCTTCGGTCATCATGATGTGAAAATATGACTTTATCGTATATTTATCTTATCTTTGTTTTATAAAAGACGACAGATGAATAAGCAAAGCTAGTAGAGTGAAATTTATTTAAATTTCGATTTGAAAAAAAAACGAAAGAGAGCAAACGAAATGACACGATTTGTTGCTTTATCCATCTTTGTTCTTGTTGGCCTTGCACTAGCTCAAGTTCCCATTCCAAATCGTCCTGATGGATGGGGTGTTGGCGGTCCAGCTGATGCTCATGTTGTCATCGAAATGTTCTTAGATCCACTTTGTCCTGATTGTCAAGCTACATGGCCAATTGTTCAACAAGTTATTCAAGCTTATGGTACAAAAATTCATTTTCGTTTTCATACATTTCCACTTCCATATCATACAAATGCATTTCTTGTCTCTCAAAGTATTCATGTTGTTGCTAATTATACCAACCGAAATACAAATGCTATCTATGAATATACAACGAAAATCTTTGAAGGTCAAGACCAATTTTATAATGGTGCAACAATCAATTTAACTATGCCTCAAGTTGCTGAAAAACTCGCGACGTTTGCGGCTCAAACATCAATCATTCCAAAAGATAAACTTCTCGACGGTTTAGCTAGCGATGATCTTAACTTTGAAACACGTGTTTCATGGAAATATACTTGTTCACGAGGTGATTTCTTTTCATTTTTTAATGTCAAAATACTAATAAGAAGAATATTTTGAATATTTAGGTGCTAGTGGTACACCAACATTCCTTATCAATGGTGTTGTTGTTGGTGCTGATGCTAGTTGGTCACTTTCCGACTGGAAATCAGTTATCGATCCAATTTTAGCAACCAATGAAATCGCTAGTCAAGGTGTTAGTGAATGCCCACCTGGTCAAAAAGAATGTCTCTATTCTCCAAACAAAACTGCTTGTTGCTTAGCCGGTGAAAGTTGTATTCCAAATGTTGGCTGTCGATGTTTTAATTTACGAAATGGACATAAATGCTAAATTGACTAACAAATACAGATTTAATTTCAAAATAAATTTATAAAATAAAACTTACTTTCTCTGTTTAAATCTTGATTTTAACTATATATAAGTATGACGAGTCATACGATAGATGTTGCTTACTATTCAACATTTCATTGGTTACGTGAAAAGAACTAATCAAAGGATGCCTGTCTGGCAAAAAAGGATTCGTATCATCATCATCGGTATTTGACGAAAATTTCGAGTCGGAGAAAAGACACAATGTTTGACATTTATTTATTTCAGATGATTGAACAACTAGTTTTGACGTTTTTAGTCCTAGTACTTCTTGGTCTAGTTGTACTAGCTGTAAGTTTATTCGATTGACGAAAACATATTTTTTCGAATAAGCTGTTCGTTTAGATTATTTGTCTATTACGTTCGTTTAAAATGGCACCTCGTAGTGAGAATGAAAAGTATTTTTATGATCCATCAACGAAATCTCGAAAATTATTTCCTTCATTGACTGATGTACCGTCGAAATATCTATCGATTATTATTCCTGCTTACAAAGAAGTCGACCGATGTATGAAAACAAACATTTGAAATTGTGTTTCTATTTGTTTTTATTTAAGTACCAATAATGATGAAAGACACAATGGCATATTTAGAAGAACGACAAGTAGGAATCGTTTGAATTTCATTTAAAATTAATTTTCGTTTTTTCTTTCAAGAAAAACGATTCGAAATTTACCTATGAATTGATTATTGTTGATGATGGTAGTCCTGACAAAACCAGTGAAGTAAGAATTCAAATGATAGTTTGTTTTTTTTTCTATTGAAATTTTCGTTTGAAATTGTTAGACAGCTTTGAAATTCAGTGAACAATATGGAACAGATATCGTTCGTGTGCTCACTTTAGATGCTAATCGAGGCAAAGGCGGTGCTGTTCGAATGGTGAGGTAGAGTTGGGTATTGACAAGATGTTGATAATCAGAATATTTGTAGGGTGTTTTGAGTGCTCGAGGTGAATGGATTCTATTTGCTGATGCTGATGGTGCAACTAAATTTAGTGACTTTACAAAAGTTGAAAAAGGTGCTTTAGCAACTCAGAATAATGAAGTTGTTGTTTGTGGTTCACGACGTCATTTAGAACAAGAATCTGTTGCTAAAGTAAAACGATTTTTCTGAGATTCAATGTTCAATTTGTTTTTTCATAATTTAGCGATCAGCATTCCGTACATTTCTTATGTATGTTTTCCATTTCGAAGTTTGGCTATTCGCTGTGAAATCTATTCGTGATACGCAATGTGGTTTTAAATTATTCTCTCGTCGAGCTGCTCAAAGAATATTCTTTCAAATGCATGTCGAACGATGGTAGAAACTAAATTTACAATTCTATTCCAAGATTTTCTATGTTTTGTACTTCAAGGGCATTCGATGTTGAACTTCTATTCATAGCTGAAAAACTCAACATTCCAATCGTTGAAGTTGATGTCAATTGGCAAGAAATTCCCGGATCAAAACTAGATCCATTCACTGCATCGGTACAAATGGGCTTTGATATATTAGCGATTTGGATGAGATATTTTTTTGGTTTATGGACGATCAATCGAAAAAGCAATTGAAAGAAACAACAAACGCATACATACACTTTTTTGTTATCTTTTAACTTGACGTTTTTTTTTCTGATTCTTAAAATAAAACAGGATATTTCCGAAGGTTTAATTAATGATTTATTGTTCACCTGCAAACGTTGTTCTCTATTCTATTTGAAGTAATTAATCTTGAGGGTGGATGTCTTTGAATATATTGATTTAAAAAAACGAATGGTTAATCGAGATATTATTGTGAACATGCAAAGGATGGATCAGTTTAATAGACAAGACTATTATCTTGGGTTGAATTATATAAATATTAATAATTTTCTTTGTCTTTGTATATTTAGCGTGTTTTCAAAGTCGATTAATCGTAAACGAGAAGAGAAAAAAAATAATAGATAGAGAAAATAGAAACGAGAGCGAATTAGTTTACCGTCATTTTTCTTTTCAGTAGGAGTATTAAAAGATGGATGCAGATGAATTTCGACAACGAGGTTTGAACATTTTCAGAACAAAAAAAAACACAAAGAAAATCTATCAATTGATATTCTAGGAAAGGAAATGGTGGATTTTATTGCTGATTATCTAACAAATATTCGAACACGACGTGTTTTTCCGAATGTAAAACCTGGTTATATGAGACCGATGATTGATGATGAGGCACCAATGCAGGGTGAATCATGGGATGACATTTTCAAAGATATCGAACGCGTCATTATGCCGGGTGTATGTTCTCAAAAATAGAAAGTTATTTTTATTTCGATATTTGAGTTTTTACTTCTTAGGTTACTCATTGGCAATCTCCGTATATGCATGCCTACTTTCCGGCATTAAATTCTTATCCATCATTATTAGGGGTATATCATTGAAATATTCAATAGAAAAGAAAGCTATTTTTATTTGATTGAATTTCTAAATTTAGGATATGCTAGCAAATGGTTTGAATCAATTAGGTTTTACTTGGGTATGATTCTTTTCCTTTTTGTTTACTCAATGATCTTTCTGATAGACATCATATGAAATATGAAGAATAAAGGAGATTTGCTATGTTTCACTAAATGAAAAGGAGAAAAAAAATCGATCGACAGTAATCCATATGTAATTAATTGAAACGTCTTTTTTTGTTCTACACAACAGGCATCGAGTCCCGCATGTACGGAATTAGAAGCTGTTGTCATGGATTGGTTGGCAAAAATGATCGGTTTACCGAATGATTTTCTTCATTCGCATGCTGACACAACCGGCGGAGGCGTAATTCAAGTAAAATAAATCCGTCTCGTTTTGTGTTGTTGTTCGTGCTAATTGATGAACGTACTAAATTTTAGACAACAGCATCCGAAGCAACACTGGTCGGTTTACTAGCTGCTCGAAAGGACGTCATCCGTCGAGTACAATCTCAATTTCCTTATCTAAGTCCGGCTGAAATCAACGGACGTTTAGTTGCCTATTGCTCTGATCAAGCTCATTCGTCTGTTGAAAAAGCTTGTTTAATTGGTTTGGTTAAATTAAATCTCGTGCCGAGTGATGATAAACTACGTCTGCGTGGCAATACATTGCGACAAGCGATTGCAAAGGACAAAGAAAATGGTCTCATTCCATTCTTCGTGAGTGAAAATAAAGAAACGAAAACTAAAGAAACGAAAAGATCTGATTTAGCTTTGCGCAACTCTGGGAACAACAGGAGCTTGTGCATTTGATAATCTGGTTGAATTAGGTGCAATATGTAAGTTAACAAGAAGATTGGAAAAAAACGATACGAAGAAATGAAATTTGAATGTTTAGGTGAAAGAGAAAATATTTGGATACATGTTGACGCTGCTTATGCTGGAAGTGCTTTTATCTGCCCAGAATTTCGGTCTTTTATGAATGGCGTTGAATTAACACAATCGTTCGCTTTTAATCCATCGAAATGGATGATGGTAAATATTTCAATTTCGAACTCTTTGTTTTAACATTTCAAATTTAGGTTCATTTCGATTGTACGGCAATGTGGTAAGTCAATCGACAAAGAAAGAGAAAATGTGAAATCACAGAATTGTTTTTATTATTTAGGGTGAAATCAAGTGCAGCATTACATCGAGCATTTAATGTCGATCCATTATATCTTCAACATGAAAATGCTGGCGTAGCAATTGATTATATGGTTTGTAATTGAAAAGACGAACTGAGAATCTATTTTGTTTGTTTTAACTAGCATTGGCAAGTTCCATTGAGCCGTCGTTTTCGTGCATTGAAACTCTGGTTTGTTATTCGTTCATACGGTATCGAAGGCTTACAAAAACATATTCGAAATGTAAGTCAATTGATCGGTTTATATGCTGAAATCTTTTGTTTAGAGTGTTCGAATGGGTGCATTGTTCGAATCATTAGTTAAAGCTGATGATCGTTTTGAAATTCCTGCTGAACGTCATCTTGGTCTCGTTACATTTCGTTTAAAAGGTGAAAATGAATTAACTGAACAATTATTAAAAGATATCAATAGTGGCGGACAAATTCATTGTGTTCCAGCATCGATTAAAGGCAAATATATCATTCGTTTTACTGTAACAGCAACATCGACAACTGTCGACGATATCAAACGTGATTGGAACATTGTTCAACAGTCAGCAAGTCAAATACTTCGACCATTAAATAATCTTACACCACATGAACGAAGAAATCGAATGAATAAACTTCATGATGATTTTCGTATGTCACTTGTTCTCTCGAATACACCGCATAGCCCATGTTTAATTAATGGAAGTTTTGCGGCTATACTTCCATTAAATACACGACATATTTATGCGATGACACATGAATTAAGTCAACGAGCCCTGAAAAATTCTCTTCTACCGATTTCAACACGACGACGAACAAAACATATTTCAACACAGGAAAAAATGAATAAACAAATGAGTATCGATGGTTATATGAAACAAAATGAACAACAAAATAAATATCTTCTTGCACCTGCATCAACATCATTGCCCATCAGTCGACAAGGAAGTTTAGATTCACGTGTCGAAGAAATTCTCGAAAATAACTCAATCAGTGATCATCACGAACTACAGCTCACAGTTCCGACGAAAACAAACAAATAATAACATTTATTTATTTTACAATCTCGAATTTACTGTATCTCATTTTATGAGCTAATAAAGAAAAAGATGAAGAAATACTAATGTCGCATAAATAAGCGAAAGATGACATTGCCTGGCATTTCCTTTTCTCTTTTTCACCGTGTCTGTCGTCATCTTGTGACTATATTCTTTTTCTGCTTAATCCTTAAGAAAAAATAACAAGGACACTGCAACTTTTATTTGACGTAGTTTTTTTGTTTTCCCGTGCGTTTCATTTTCTTAACATCAGAAACAGATCAGCTGCTAAACAGAAAAATCGATGTCTTTCTTCTTTTGGATTCTAATAAAATCTGACATTTTCGAGAGAAAGAAAGAGAAATAGTTCACCTGCATTTTTAAAATTTTAATGACAAAATAATAAAACGGTCTAAAGGAATCTTCTAGCAAGTTTCCGCCTCGGTGAATTGAGACGATAATATCAAAGTTAAGGATGAAAAAGTGCAAGCCTTATCGACGTATTTGAGACGAGAGAAAAAAGAAGATATATTAACTGAAACGGAAACTTGTCATCTTTCAAAATTTAATTTAATATTTCAACTAATACGGTGTTTTATAATTTTTTTTCTTCTTTTTCTCGGATATATCATTTTCTCCGCCGTTTTCAGAGGATTAATGAAAAAAATAATAAGTTGACGATGTTCCTTTTTTCTTCTTTTTTTTCTCCTCGTTCTCAGCTTTCTAGAAAATCACAGAAAGAGATACTTTTTGCTCTTGTTATTTGCTATTGAAAGCATCGGAAAAACAAGCCATCTGCCCATGGAATTTCACGGAGACGTACGTCAACATGGTGGATGTTTGAAATTTTTCAGTGATTTTCGAGCACTTTTCGTTCGAACATTTCTATTAACCATCAGAAAACCAGGACAAACAATAGCAGAAATCTTATTGGCATATACATTTATGGGGTTTTTGCTGGGAATGCGTTACATTATGGATAGACGTTTCAGCGCGGATTATAGCATAACACGATTTTCTGCACAATATGGTTATTTAAACTATGGTTTCATTGGAAATACGACTTATTATTATCCAAGTTTGTTCATTGAACTTTTTTTTTCATTTGTTCGTTCGATTATTTTCAGATAATAATTGTACTGCAACAATTGTTAACAATATGATGACAGATATGAAACAATTATCACCTTATTTTCCATACAATGGTAAGTTTTACTTTAAGTGTACTAATAAAAAAAATTTGAACAATTTGTTTACCAGTTGTTGTTCAACCTCTTTCGGATCCAACATTATCGACATTATCGAGTACAGTTCAACAATCGATATTCGCATTTATTCAATTTACAAATTTGAATTCATGTACGAATTCATCAACAATGCCCGATCAAATCAAATATACATTACGAATGCAAGAGTATGTTTGAATAACATCTTTGAATTTCGATCGGATAAGATTTTTGTTCTAGAAATGGAGCTAATTATTTCCATGCTCAAACTTCTAAAATCTCCATGAGTGATGTTCTATGGAAACGTTCACCAAAAGATTACTGTCGAGGTAATGCGTTTCGTTCATCGCAACAATCATTCATTTATTTATTTAGATGTATCAAGTTTTAATCTTTACTATCGATTTGTTACTGTTCAGTATTATGTCGATATGAGTATTATTAAATATGCCACTAATCTTGCTCAAAATTTAACATCAAATGTAAGATTTTCTTTTTCAATCTGTATGATAATAATCATTGTTTTGATGTATCAAATAGATATATTTGAATCATTTTGGTTGTCCGAAATATTATCTCGATCAACTGCATTCTCTTTATGGATTTTTTATTCCAATATTTTTCTCGGTTATTTTCGTTGTTACATTCATAATCAACGTTGGTTATATTGTTGAAGAACGTGAAAATAAAACTAAAGTAAAGTGATCTCGAATGTCTATTTTTATCAATATACACATCATATCTAATTAGGAATATCTGAGAATTTATGGTCTCCGAACATGGGTGAATAATTTAGTTTGGATGAGTAGAGCTTTGATTATCTATTTTTTATTATCAAGTATAATTACAGTGCTCAGTTTAATTGTGTTACCTAGCACACGTTTTCGGACCAATAGCTCTGCCAAAGCTTTGTTTAATTACACACATTGGACTCTATTATGGACTATACTCTTTGTCTATTCAATACAAGTCTCAGCGTTTAGTGTGTTCTTTGGGCAATTCTTCAAACGTCGTAAGACGAAACGATGAATCTTCATTTTAACTTTCTGTTCTTTCTTTTTCAGCATTATTAGCTAAATTAATTGGATTTGTAGTATGGGTAATTACATTTATTGATTATTATTCTGATGTTTCAGTTGGTGTTCGGTACTTCTTATGCATTTTTCCAAATGCTGGTCTACTTTTTTGTCTACAAGTTGTCCTACAGTATGAACGAGAAGGAGGTAATGATTTGTTTTTCGTGCTTTTTTTCCTCTACGAAAAATCAAACATTTAGCCGCGATCACTACTTCTCAACAATTATACTCAAATTTATATTCTTACCCGTTATATATTGGTATTTGTTTACTTTTAATGCTCATCTATTCTGTGATCTATCTTATTCTGGCGATTTATGTTGAACGGATTAACCCAGGTGAATTTGGAGTTGCTCAACCATGGAATTATCTTTTCAAAAAATCTTATTGGACATCTAAAGCTACATCAACGATTGAACCTATTCAATATAATGAAGTTTACGGTAATAATGTATGGGTCGAATTGAATCCAATTGTGAAATCAAAAGAGCCTTCATTGTCCATTTCACATTTAACAAAAGTATATCCTTTCTTTTTTTTATTCTCTCCTATTTGATTTCAAATGTATATATTCAGAAATTTGGAAAATTTCATGCTGTCTCTGATCTTTCATTGAATTTCTATCGAGGTGAAGTGAGTTCATTACTTGGTCATAATGGTGCTGGTAAAACAACAACTACGTTCATTCTTGTTGGGATGTTGGAAGCAACATCTGGTAGTGTGAAAGTAGAAGGATTAGACAATCGTTTACATATTCAAGATATTCGAAGAATTGTTGGTTTTTGTCCACAATACGGTAGAAAGAAGAAGGAATCATATTTTTAAGAAATGATTGTTTCAGATATCTTGTACACTGAATTATCTGTTGAAGAACATTTAAAACTAATTGGAAAGGTAGGTGCACTTAAAAAGTAGAGTACCGTGCGTGATTTGATGTAATTGAGGTAATTTTCGGAATAAAAGTACGCTAGATTAAGTAGTAGGCGGAGTAATCAAAAACGAATCTACTATCACTGTTTTTATTACGTAGATGCGTCACATAAAGACAAATATTCTACGTGAATCTATCGAAACTATTCTTCAACTTATTGGATTAGTTAATGATCGACAAACTCTCTCCAAAAATCTTTCCGGTGGTATGAAACGACGACTCTCCATTGGTATTTCTCTCATTGGTGATCCAAAAGTTCTCATTCTTGATGAACCAACAAGTGGCATCGGTAACTAGCTAACATTTCTCTTTCTAAAAGTATGATCCACTTCATTCATTCATTCATACTAGATCCATACAATCGTCGATTAATTTGGACAATAATAAGAAAAATGAAAGAAGCAGGCAAATGTATCATTTTAACAACTCATTTTCTTGAAGAAGCTGATGTTTTATCTGATCGAATTGCAATCATGACAAGTGGTCGTCTTCAAGCATATGGTACACCTGATTTTCTCAAAAATCAAATAGGTTTCATTACTTAAAATTGATAACACATCACTAATTGATTGAATTTATAGAATTTCAATATCGTCTGTTTATTGACAAACAGGAGACAGTTTCGAATGATCGTATTCGTGTATTTATCGAGCGATATTTGCCAAATATTGCTGTTGAACGACAGTCAACATCGGAAATTATCTTTGGTATTCGTCGAAAGGATGCAAGAAAAATTGGTGGTTTAATTCGTGCATTAGATATCGAGAGTAGTGATATTGGCGTAGACAGTTATGGATTATCGATGACGACCATCGAAGAAGTGTTTCTGAAGTAGAAAACTAAAAATTAACAAACTGAAAATAGATTTTTTTTCGTATATTTTTTCTAGGTTGATACAGGAAGCGGAAGAAGAAGAAGCTAAAACTCATGGAAATCAAGTAAAATCGAACGAAGATCTCGCCAGTCGAGGTAAAATATATTCGATATAAATCGTTCATTAACTTCTAATCTCTCGATTTAGTTTTTCGTGCTGATCATGCACGTGAAACTGGTTTTCGACGTACTTGGCTACGTGTCTATGCTTTATTAATCAAACGATTACATGTTCTTCGTCGGCAATATGTATTCTTGCTTGGATTCTTTCTCATTCCAATTTTGATTGAAATTTTGATTGTGAGTATTCTACCAACGCCGAAACAAATTCAAGCATCACTTGCACAAAATGATCGGCAAGAAGGTGCACAAATGACACTTTTACCATCAATTTATAATCCACAAACAATTGTTACTTATTCAAATAACGATGAAAACAATGCTCACACACGTTTGACTAACTATCTGCATAGTACTGGTGCGACAATCGATGAAATCTCTAATAACACAATACTTGATTATGTTCGAGAGCGATATTTAGAAACTGAAGACATATTTATCAATAAATATCAAATGGGAATTGCTCTTTACAATAACTTGACATCATTAACATTTGATACATATTTTTCAACAGTGAATTATCATGCAATGGCAACAAGTTTAAGTATTGCTTCGACAAGTCTCTTTCAATTCTATGCGAATTCATCGACAAAACAAATCGTTACAACAAACGAACCAATTCTTACTGTAGCAACATCATTTTCTGCACTACAACGGTTTTTAGAAATAATTTATTGTTTCGATACAATACCAGTTTCATTATTTAATTTTATCAATAGCATACTGGCAGCATTATTTATTAGTATCCTAATAACACCATTGATACAAGAACGTATCAATCATTCGAAAGATTTACAATTGTTAACGAACTTGAGCAAACGAACTTATTGGCTATCGAATTTCGTTTTTGATTTCCTCTCTTGTATTGCACTTTGTGCAGTTTTAACAATTATTGTTAAGGTAAATTTTTATGAATTTTATGAAGAAATAAGTTGTTTTGTTTTATTTAAATTTTCCTATAGATTGGTTCATTTGCAAATCCTGAAGCTCTAGCGGAAGTTCATATTTTTATCGGTACTTCTCAAACTGGCTCATTTTTTCTTGCCATAATTTTATACTGCTTAGCTTCGTTACCATTAATTTACTGTTATTCATTCAGTCCTCGATCTGAATTACTCGGTTTCATCAATTTCTTTGTTATTAATATTGTTGCTTGTTTCTTTGATATGGTACTTGTATTTCTCGCTTTATTTTCTCAAAGTCAATCGTCATCCGCTGGAACTCGCGTTACACCGCTGACACGAATGACCAACTTAATTCGATGGATTATTGCAGTGCTTTTTCCATCGGTTAATCTCAAACGTTCATTGTTCAATATTCGTTTGCATACAACAGAAGATTGTATTTTAGCTGTTAACGGAATTATGCTAACCGATTATTCGATCACAGAACCTTGGCTGTCTTTACGTGAACCTGGTATTGGCATACAAGCAGTGATCTTCTGCGCTCAGATACTTTTCTGGTGGATCATTTTAATACTTATTGAGTCAGGAGGTAGTATTAAATTAGGCTGTCGACGATGCTGTGGCTGTGATAGTGATTTACAACAGGATGATGATGGAAATGAATTTGGCAGAGCAAATGCTGACAAATGGAACGATACGGTATATATCCGTTTTATTTATTTATCGTTTTCTGCATGCTAAATTGTTTTTTGTTCTCTCGAAAAATAGAATCTTGATGAAGATGTTCGAACCGAACGACAAGCAACTCTACGAGAGAATTCAACATCAACATCAGCCGTTGTTTTTGCTCGTGATCTTGTACAAAGATTTAAGAAAGCTGGTAAAATTTATACGGCTGTTGATCATCTCAATTTTCGTGTGACGAAACGATCATGTTTTGGTTTATTGGGTGCAAATGGTGCAGGTAAAACAACAACATTTCGAATGCTGATCAATGATCTTCAGCCAACAACAGGAGATATTTTTATTAATGGAAAAAATATTAATACAATAGTTGAGTATTTGACTATTTTTTTTCTTTCGGTAACACATTATTTTCATCTAGGGAAGAGATTTAGAAATTGGTTTTTGCCCACAATTTGACTGGCTCGTCAATAATCTTACGGTGACAGAAACATTGGTATTCTTTGCTAGGTAATAAATAAAAATTAAAGATATATAATCATTTCCAATTTATTCCATTTACAGATTGAAAGGCATGAAATGGGACGAAATACCAGAGATAATTGATGATATGATTCTACTTTTTGGTTTGGAAGTTTACAGAAAACGTCGAGTGCAAAAATTAAGGTGACTATTTCGTTTCGAAATCCAATCTATTATTGTTTTTTTTGTTTTGTATTTAGTGGTGGAAATAAACGAAAAGTGAGTGCAGCTATTGCATTCATGGCTAATCCACCACTCGTCTTCTTAGACGAACCAACAACAGTAATAATTAACACTAACAGAAAAACAAAAATACTAAACTTATTTTTCTTTCTTCGTACGTTTAGGGTTTAGATGCAGCTGCTAAGCGTAAATTATGGAATGTTCTTCGAGCAGCTCGAGATATTGGCCTAACAATTATTTTGACAAGTCATAGGTAAACTCATCAACAAACTTAATCGAAAGAAAATATGTAGTTTTGTTTGATATAGTATGGAAGAATGCGAAGCTTTATGTACAAGTATGTTTCTATCTAATTCTAACGATACGATAGATAGATATGTATATTGTTAATTTAGAAATTGGAATAATGAAATTAGGACAATTTATGTGTCTTGGTAATTTACAACGATTGAAGAATCGTTTTGGTACAGGATATGCTGTTCAAGTGAAATTACCACTTCCAGAAATTGAAGCATTCAAACAGGAACTAGTTTTAACACTTCCTGGTGTTCAATTTGATGGTAAATCTACTTTGATTTTCTTGAATTGAAATGAAATAAATATGAATAATTATAGAACAACATAATGGAATCTTATTTTGTACAGTTCCATTTTCATCAAACAATCAATCATTTAATTTAGCACATATTTTTAATTTATTTCAAAAGAAAAAAGAAGAAGGTTCTATCGAAAGTTATTCAATTACTCAAACAACACTTGAACAAATCTTTGTTCATCTGGCTGGTGAAGATCATTATGTGAATACAGATACAGCCCGAAAGAATTAGCTTTTAAAGCATCGATGACAGTTTCTTTTGTTTTTCTCTTGTAAAAACAAATCAAATTTTTTCTTGAAAGTGCAATAAATATATTTTTCATTCGACGTAAACTCAAAAAGTGCATCGAGACATACATTCCATGTAACAAACGAAAGAATGTGCACAACACATTAACATATTCTTTTCTCCTGTTGTTTACTTAAATTCGTTGCACTTTGGTATAAGTAATTCATAAGATGAAAGTGTTCTGATAATTCCATTATTCAGTTTTATTGTTTTCGACTCGAACAGATGCGTACTTAAATGAATTTTTCCAGCGATCAACGTCGACATGGTGCTTGTATCAAATTTCTTAATGATTTTCGTGCACTTTTTATCAAAACATTTCTACTAGCGACAAGGAAACCTGGCCAAACATTGGCAGAAATTCTGTTGGCTTATACTTTTATGGGTTTTCTGCTTGGAATGCGTTATATTCTCGATCGACGAAGTAATCCTGCCTTTCGAACACCACGGTTTCGTCCACAAGATAGTTTACGAGCTAATGGAACCGGTAATACAATCTATTACTATCCAGGTTAGTTGATCTTCATATCTGCTTTCTATCTAATGAATTTCGATTTCTCAAGGAAATACTTGTGCACAGACTATTGTTACCGATGCTATGACTGATCTACGGTTAATATGGCCAACTTTTCCTAATAATAGTAAAATATGAAGAAATCCATGTAGGCAAATAACGTTTTGTTTTTCAGTACAAATTATGACCGATCCAACACTTGCATCAGTATCGAGTTCAACATTGGAAACAATATTTGCATATGTTTATTTTACTAATCTTGACGGATGTACCAGTGCATCAACAATGCCCGATGAAGTTCGCTATACACTAAGATTACAAGAGTAAGTTAAGAGTGAAATTGAAAGAAAAGAAAAATTATCTTTCTAAATAAAGAAATGGACCATACTATTATCGTGCTCAATATGTGAAAATTTCAGAAAACGATTATTTATGGAAGCGGCCACCTGAAGATTTCTGTCAAGGTAACATATTTACTCATTTCAATCATAGTTCGAAATTTGTTTTTCTTTTCTTTCAAGCTACCTCAAATCAAGCTAATTATACAAATCGTTTTGTTGGAGTTCAATATGCAGTCGACATGTCTATTATTAAATATAGCACCAATCTTGCTCAAAATTTAACATCAAATGTAGGAATCTTTTCTTTAGTTTTCTTAATTACTGTAATTCTTAAATATAAATTATATTTATCTTAATCATTTCGGTTGTCCAGCCGTTAATGTGGATACATTACATTCTGTTTATGGATTTTTTATTCCGATGTTTTATTCCATTATTTTCGTTGTTACATTCATAATCAACGTTGGTTATATTGTTGAAAAACGAGAAAATAAAACGAAAGTAAAGTAACCTCGAATTTCTATGTTTGCCTGTATGTGCATTAACATATCTAATTAGGAATAGCTAAGAATTTATGGTCTACGAACATGGGTGAATAATTTAGTTTGGATCGTTCGAGCAATGATCATATATTTCGTTCTTACTGGAGTAGTTACAGGATTAAGTTATATTGTTATACCAAGTTCTAGAGCAAGAACAAGTAGCATCAGCAAATCCTTATTTAATTATACGCATTGGACTCTATTATGGACTATACTCTTTGTCTATTCAATACAAGTCTCAGTATTTAATGTGTTCTTTGGACAATTCTTCAAGCGTCGTAAGACGAAACGATCAATCTTCATTTTAACTTTGTTTTCTCTTTCTTTTCTAGCATTATTAGCTAAATTAATTGGATTTATACTATGGGTACTTACATTTATTGATTATTATCCTGGCGTTCCAGTTGGTATTTGATATTTCTTGTGTTTATTTCCAAATGCTGGTCTGCTTTTTTGTCTACAAGTCCTCTTACAATATGAACGCAAGAATGGTGAGTTTCATCTTTTTCTCTATGAAAGAAATCTCTCGATTCATTGATTAGTATCGGCTACATTTGAACATTTGTATTTGAACTTATTTTCTTATCAGTTATACATTGGCATATGTCTACTTTTAATGTTGGTTTACTCTTTGATCTACTTTCTTTTAGCAATCTACATTGAACGAGTTAACCCAGGTGAATTTGGAGTTGCTCAACAATGGAATTATTTTTTCAGGAAATCTTATTGGAAACCTGAAGCATTAGCTCCATTGACTGATTCTAAACAAATTTCCAGCAAAAGTGCTTGGATTGATTCAAATCAAATGAATGTCACATCAAAGGAACCTTCATTGTCTATTTCACATTTAACAAAAGTATATCCTCTCTTTTTTTATTTTCTCTTATTTAATTTCAAATGTATATATTCAGAAATTTGGAAAATTTCATGCTGTCTCTGATCTTTCATTGAATTTCTATCGAGGTGAAGTGAGTTCATTACTTGGTCATAATGGTGCTGGTAAAACAACAACTACGTTCATTCTTGTTGGGATGTTGGAAGCAACATCTGGTAGTGTGAAAGTAGAAGGATTAGACAATCGTTTACATATTCAAGATATTCGAAGAATTGTTGGTTTTTGTCCACAATACGGTAGAAAGAAGAAGGAATCATATTTTTAAGAAATGATTGTTTCAGATATCTTGTACACTGAATTATCTGTTGAAGAACATTTAAAACTAATTGGAAAGGTAGGTGCACTTAAAAAGTAGAGTACCGTGCGTGATTTGATGTAATTGAGGTAATTTTCGGAATAAAAGTACGCTAGATTAAGTAGTAGGCGGAGTAATCAAAAACGAATCTACTATCACTGTTTTTATTACGTAGATGCGTCACATAAAGACAAATATTCTACGTGAATCTATCGAAACTATTCTTCAACTTATTGGATTAGTTAATGATCGACAAACTCTCTCCAAAAATCTTTCCGGTGGTATGAAACGACGACTCTCCATTGGTATTTCTCTCATTGGTGATCCAAAAGTTCTCATTCTTGATGAACCAACAAGTGGCATCGGTAACTAGCTAACATTTCTCTTTCTAAAAGTATGATCCACTTCATTCATTCATTCATACTAGATCCATACAATCGTCGATTAATTTGGACAATAATAAGAAAAATGAAAGAAGCAGGCAAATGTATCATTTTAACAACTCATTTTCTTGAAGAAGCTGATGTTTTATCTGATCGAATTGCAATCATGACAAGTGGTCGTCTCCAAGCATATGGTACACCTGATTTTCTCAAAAATCAAATAGGTTTCATTACTTAAAATTGATAACACCTCACTAATTGATTGAATTTATAGAATTTCAATATCGTCTATTTATTGACAAACAGGAGACAGTTTCGAGTGATCATATTCGTGCATTTATAGAGAAACATTTGCCAAATATTGCTGTTGAGCGAGAGTCAGCATCAGAAATTATATTTAGTATTCGTCGAAATGAATCGCAATACATTGATGGGCTGCTAAGAACTTTAGATGGAGAAAGCGCAAAAATTGGTATTGCTAGTTACGGAATATCAATGACGACGATCGAAGAAGTTTTTTTGAAGTAGAAACTAAAGTTAACAAACTGGAAATAGATTTTTTTGGTGTCTATTTTCTTTAGATTGATACGAGAAGCGGAAGAAGAAGAATTCATTCAGAATCAAATGAAGCCTCGACAACAATTAGTTGATAAAGGTTGACTATTGAACTTTTGTAGTTTGAATATATTTACATATTATTTGTTGAAGTCTTTCGTGCTGATCATGCACGTGAAACTGGTTTTCGACATACTCGGTTACGTATTTATGCATTATTGGTCAAACGATTTCATGTTCTTCGTCGACAATACATATTCTTACTTGGTTTTTTTCTTCTTCCAGTGCTGGTTGAAATTCTACTTGTTAGTATTTTACCAACACCAAAACAAATTCAACCATCACTTGCACAAAATGATCGCGTGAAAGATGCACAGAGAACATTATTACCAACAATGTATAATCCACAAACAATTGTTACTTATTCAAATAATGACGGAAACAATGCCCAAGCACGTTTGAATGACTATCTGCAAAGTACTGGCGCGACAATCGATGAAATCTCTAATAACACAATACTCGATTATGTTCGAGGACGATATTTAGAAACTGAAGAAATATTTATCGATAAATATCAAATGGGAATTGCTCTTTACAATAACTTGACATCATCGAGTCCATCATTAACATTTAACACATATTTTTCAACAGTAAATTATCATGCAATGGCAACAAGTTTAAGTGTTGCTTCGACAAATCTTTTTCAATTCTATGCGAATTCATCAGCAAAGAAAATCATTACAACCAATGAGCCAATATTGACTACAGCTACTTTCTATAGTGCTAGTGAACGGTTCTTTGAAATCGTCTACTGTTTCGATACATTACCATT